>ENA-UOTX01000016-UOTX01000016.1-compost-metagenome-genome-assembly--contig:-NODE-16-length-141869-cov-18.949969_pt1 | contig 141869 bp, 102 predicted proteins | sample MGYA00238143_ERZ746982 | MGnify/ENA primary metagenome ERZ746982 (study PRJEB28758, sample SAMN06268862) | compost metagenome | isolation source: single cell | place: USA: California, Emeryville... | reverse complement strand
GGTTTTTTGAGTTCTGTCTTCTCTAAGTATCCAGAACCATCGGTATCGTATGCCTTGAATACCCTTTCGGATTCCCTCTTGATGGTTTCAGTGTCGGCGACAATGTCAGCGTACTTTCCCATTGAGAAATTTTTCGTATCCAAATAAATTATAATAATTTGAGGTAATGAGTTATTTAATTTTCTTTGATATCAAAAGAAAGTTAATTAAATGAGCTGAGAGTAGATTATGTTAATATAGCAGCTGTTGTGAAATCAGAAGCGTTTTTTGGAGTCGTTCAAAAAATTTGCTTTGAATGTTGCAGCTATTTCATTCAATTATACGATCAAGATCATTTCGTTAATTAAATTCGATTTCGACTTTATTCTATTTTCGAAAACGCTCTCTAGAAGGCGGCATGAATTCAGCTCAAAGACTTGGGTTTTGAGAGCATGCAGTCAGTGCTCTTGAAAAATCTAATTTTTCTTAGAAAGTTTTCAGTTTTTTACCGAGTTAATACTTTATAATATTGTTAAGAGATGAAGGTTTTGTTGAATATGTATTCTACTTTCTAAGAATAGATATTAGATAAGCAAAGTTATTTCATTGTCTTGAAGTATCAGGCGTGAAATTATTTGCTCTCCTCCTTCATTGCTAATAATCCGAAGTACCCTTCAACGAATTTCAAGAATTCTTCTGGTGACAATTTCCCGTCCTTGTTGGTATCAAGTTCGTTGAACGTTTCTTCGATACCCTCGTCAAGTGCTCCCTCTGGAAGGCTTTTCAGGTCGAGACCAAAGACCGTCATGAAATCTTCCATCGGCTTTCTTAGTTCTTTTTTGTCAAGGTATCCAGAAGCGTCTGTATCATATGCCTTGAACACCTTCTCAGCTTCCTGCTTTAAGGTTTCAGCGTTTGCCAAAATATCAGAGTATTTTCCCATTTAGAAATTCCGAAATCAAATAATAAATACAAGTTTTTCGATGATTCTTGGAACAACGTGTTGTTTAATTATTTATTACCGATTTGCAACAATTTTATTAGACTAAATAGAAATGACTCTGTTTCTAATTGAGCCTTGCAACAACAACAAAACTGATTCTGCTTTCAAGAACTGAAGGTTTAAGGTTCTCTACGTGGAATTTACAAACCAGCAGCAAAAAGTGCTGATATGATTTCAATTGCTTCCTCTGTATCACCTAGAAACATGCAGCATTTGTGCACTATAGTGAGATATTGCGAATCTAACCCGCTAATTATCGATGTGTCCTAAAAAGATATTGCGAGCTGTCATTTTTCTACAAGACGTATACTCTCGGTTTCCGATTTTGATTATTGATCGATTTTAAGCGTTAAATCGAAATTTAAAAGAATTTTAAGGCAACGTGATCCTTAATGCTAGTACAATTACATTTGCCCCCATATGACTGATTGTTAGGCTTTGAGTTTTCTTACCCTATTTGTATTTGGCTAATACCTTTTTTTGTGAGGGATCAAAGATTTTTTCAATATAGACTTTGATATTTAGTGTTTAATATTAGTTAACTAGGCAGAGATATTTCAATTTATATAGTTCTGAGCAAATCAGTGCTATTAGCTACCCTCTTTCATTCCTTCATTGATAAGGATTTGAAGTATCCTTCAACGAATTTTAGGAACTCCTCTGGTGAAACCTTGCCGTCCTTGTCGGTATCGAGTTCTTTAAACGCCTCCTCAAGGGCTAATTCAAACACTTCTTGTGAGAGGGTCTTTGGGTCGATTCCAGTAGCAGTTATCAAATCTTCTACAGGCTTTCTCAGCTCATTTTGGTCTAAGTACCCAGAGCCGTCAGTATCATAGGCCTTGAAAATCTTGTCAGCTTCTTGCTTGAAGATTTCAGCGTTGGCTAAGATATCAGAGTACTTTCCCATGCAAAAATTTCAGGATCTAAATTTTGATTATTAAATCCTTTTATTGTTCGTAAAACGCCAGCTCTTTTTTAATTTTCTGATTTCTGTACGATTTATTAAGTTGATGAGCCTTCTCAAGCGAGCCCATTGATAACCTATGAATTAATTGTGAAAACTCAATATACAAGTCTATTAGGCCTACTTGCTTGGCAGTATTATATTTTTTTGTTTTTTTTCTTTTTTTGCGGATCTTAGTTTTTTTTTCCCCCCATCATTTCCTTCGGAAAATGACTCTAAAAAATTTTGATCAGACTTTATTACATTTTGCTTCGTTTGATAATTTTATCAATATCATCATAAGTATAACACTTAAAGCTATTTTTTGAGTAGTATACGTGCTGACTTTTGGTCCTATCAAATGATTTTTTTCACTTCAAGAAATTCCCATCTTCTTTCAGTAATTATCAAGCCAATAATAATATTCAAGAATTTGATGTCGATCCGCTAATTCACAACGGGAAAGAACAGAAATTCTTTTTTTTTGTTGGTTGTTTTCATTTTCTTTGGTTATTCTACTCGGTTCAAGAATAAGAATTACTGTAAACAGCTAACCATCACAAAAGAATTACAGTCCAACATATTAGTCCATTATTGCTTGTTCTACAATCTTGGGAATGTTTGCTACAATGAAATAACTCAACGTGTGGCAACCTATACTACTGATTCATTATTTCAAAAATTATCGACAGAAGAGCAATGATTGATCTATTTATTTACTTATTTTGAGTAATAGCAGCATCCACTTAATTCGCAATTCGAAATTCTGTTATTAAATGTAGATACTTTATAGATATATATCTGTTTACATGTCAAATCACCTTAAGAAACCCTAGGACAATGCTGCAACATCTCGAAATACTAGCTCCATTGCATGTCTCATCAAACAGACATACATCTAAAGCAGAAGTATTTGAAATATTGAACAAAGTCCGCTGTGCAACCAATTAGTCTCGTTAGGAGTTTGTAGTCTCAACGAAGCTTTTAGTTGTCATTTCGATAATTTTTTAGAAAGAAGCTTGATTGAATTTATCAAGTGCAATTAATTCAAGTGAGCTTTTGCAAGCCGCAGAGATCTTCTCAACGCACTTCGGATTGGATTTCTATAAAATTTTTCGGTTGGGAAGGTCTAATAACAAATAATTTTTACCTCATAGACTTGCTGCCAGTGATCTGAATATCGTTTGAGAAGTTTTATTGTGCTCTCTTTATTTCTTAGGCTGTCCAAAATGTGATGGGCCTATATTGAGGGGGAAAAAAGGACAAAATAAGTCAATTTATCTCAGGATAGGTTGTAATTACGCTCATTGAGAAAGAATTGGTTTCATAATTAATCGCGTGATGCAGGCACAAGATCTCCAAGACTTCCGATGGGAGGACATCCATGATCTCACACTTACGTCTGTGCATATTATATTAGTCTCAGTGAAAATAAAAAGATAAATACCTCCAAGTTTTAAGAATACTACATAATTTGTTGAAATATGAGCGGCGATCTTCTTGTGCTCGTAAAATACGGTCAATCTGAGTCACATGAACGATTGAAGGATGGTATTTTTGGGTAAGAGCAGCAAAGGGATCTTTAGGATTCACAACAGTTGTTTTGATTCCAAAAAGTCTGAATGTTATCCCGTCTTTCAAGTTTTTGATGCTCAGATACTTCGATCTGGTACTATCGAATACTTGATCACATTCATTGAGTTTAATTTCAAATTCTTTGTTTATATTATCAGCTTCGAGTATTTGCCACAAACATTTCAGAAAAGTTTCATTGGGGATCTCTGGAAAGCCATCAATTTGACTGAGCTCGTAGATGAAATCAAAATCAATGATTTTGTTGTCTTTTCTCATTTGACCCAGAGCATAAGAACCAACTGGGAAGAAGTGAAACCCTTTGATGGACTCTACGACTTTAACAACGTTGGGGTGAATCTTGGAAGAGTTTTTTTGGATGAATTCGATATCCAAACATTTTTTGATCATATCGATCATGATCCTAGTGTATTGGGATAACGCCTCATCCTCTTGCTTAGAATTCAGAAGATTAAGTCCTTGCAAGTGTACTTCAAACGAATCCTTTGCCTATAAAATACCAGGATTAATAATTAAGAATGAAAGTAAGATATATACCTCAGGCCTGAGACCAAAAGCCCCTATTTCATTTTGTAGATCAGCAAAGTACGCAGCTTGCAAGAACCCGTCCAAAACGTTTGGACGGGCGCTAAACATGCTTGTTTCTTGGGTTGTTGAGCTTAATACAGATGAGAAGGGACTATTATTGGTCGGATTGGTAGTTTTTTTGTCCTTTTTTTCTGCAAGTGAAAAAAGTCAATACTCCCGCATGCTTTTAAGATATAATTACGCTCAATGGTCTTGAGGTATTTAGCTTTCAATTCTTTGTTGTTGTTTAAATTAATTAGCAATTTCTGAGCCGCCTCCTTCTTTGCCTGTAAATTTTCGTTAATATCATTAATGGTATTAGGTTCTGGCATTTACTTCAACTTTAGTCTTTCCATAGCCTTTTACAGGAGAAGTGCCTGGGAAATGGGCAGTCATAACAAAATTTCCTTGTTCTGTTGTCTCTTCATAATAGAGTTGAAGATTATTCTCTTTTGCAATCTCAGCTAGTTGATCAATTGCACTGAGTTAAAACAAATAAGGGTTGCCATTCGATGTCAAGGATAATTACTTAGAAGAGGTTCCTGAACCCATGATCTTCATCGGTGCTGAACTATCAATTTTTCCTCCTTTCTGCAACAAAAAAAAAAACGAGTTGGAGATTGCACAGTTAATCATTTACAATACCTTCTCAATAGATTCTTTAGTTTCTTGAGATCGAGTCATTTTCTTTTTGTCTACACGATACAATCCATTAGAAATTCAAAATCAAGTCATCGAACAGGTTACCTCTATAGAGTATCATTTTCAGAGAACTCTCAGCTATATCGTCATTCTCAATCAATTTCCTTAGCACTTCCAGAGATCCAGCGTTCTTAGCATCTTGCTTTGAACGACCAGACTTTGTGGAGGAATAATTTTCCAATGTCACTGTGGCCACGAACATCGGCTGACCATCTTGAGTATCTTTTCCAAATTCGCACGATAGACCTTTTTTGCCTATCTTGTCGCAAACCTCATGCAAGTACTTACTGGCTCCATGAGATGATTGAGCTATTGACTCCATAATTTCTGCGACATGAGAAGATCCTTTTGACGTATTTGAGTTAAAAATACTTGTCGAACCTTCTGATCCATCTGAATCTTCATCACCTCTAGGAGCATTTGTTTGAGCCCTTAAATTTTCTTTTTGGTGAACTCCTGGGAAGCCTACTTCTTCAGAGGTGACTCCCGAAAAAAATGAAGACGCCTGATTGATTCCTGGAGGAAGTTTCTTGGTTTGATTAAAGATTATTTTTGGGTCGGAGTTTGACATCTTTGAGGAAGTTTCAGTATGTGAAGCTCCGGTTGTCACTCGAAAAACGTCATTGAGAAGGTCATCACCTTCAGTATCTATAAGATTGAGGTTTTGGAACGATTGTTGCTGATACTGAGCGCCTTTATTATACATTGGAGTTGGCTGTACCTGCAAGGTTGGCTGATATTGAACTTGTTGAGGCGTTTGAAATTGATTATACGGCTGCTGAAACTGTTGGAAGGATGGTTGTGAAGGTTGAAATTTTGGAAGCTGTTGAGGCTGTGAGAAGGTAGGGAACTGCTGATACTGCGGGTATGTTTGTGTCTGCGTCTGTGCACCTTGAAATTGATTTGCATTAAAATAGGTTTGTTGGTTGAAGACATCGGCAGTGGGTTGGGGGTTGATTCTTGCATTAAAATCGTAGAGATTGGGGTATCGGGTTGCCTTATTGTCAGTAGGAGGCTGCTGCTGGGTGGTTGGGATCCCAAAAGATGGGCTTGTCCCGAAATTTGTCATCCCGAAATCGGTGGAGGTTCCCTTCTTGGAAACTTCTTGGGAGGGTTTAGGAATGCTCTGGGATAATCGAAGAGCATCTGTTGGATATGCTGTTTTGGTTGGCTTTTGTGTCATCGTGTTTATTTGAGGAAGGAAAAACGCGATAGTGTTCTTAATTTTTCAAAAATAAAAAATACTGCTTTAAAAATTCCTTAAAAATAGCTTCACGATCTCATATAGAAGTATTTGACAATGTTTGGAAACCAAAGCTTCCTACAACAAACGATATAGAAGTCTCTTATGATCCTTTCTTGTTTTGAAAAATAGAAATGATATCGTAATCTGCCACTTGCAGACTATAGATACAATCATCTTCAGTATAATTGCGTAGTACTAGGCACACAATTTGAACTGACTGCTCTCACTCCACTATTATCCTAGGAACTACACCTCCCCTTTTCAGACTGGTATTTGAAAGATGGGAAAAAATGAGCTCGTTTAGGCAGATCAGAAATTAATGACCTTCGACAAAATTACTGAAGCTGATATCGTAAAAAACTTCAATACCGACTGAGACTTGGTCAGATATCCAAAATTAATCCAATTACGATAACATATTAATTGTGTGTTTTATACGTTGAAATAAACTCCAGAGCCGTGATATTCATAGCGAAAGCAACGATAAATAAATTAATTCTTCGAGAGCTAGCTACTTATGTATTTTTGATTAATGAAGTTTTATTTATTTCAGACGCGACCTCATGCACCACCCTCACGATGAGTGAACGCGACGGTGTCAAAAATTGCTCTTCGAGAAAAATCAGAAATGAAGGAATTTAAGACCGAAAAAGTGGCATGAGTATCTCCAATTTTCTTCGTGAGAATGATCTTTAACATGTAATTACAGCTAAGAAACCATTGTAAGGAGGACTTTAATGAAAGACGAATTTTTGTTGAGGATATATATTCTTTGATCCGAATCCAACGCGAGAAATTTTTTTGGTCAAATAATGCGAAATATTTCAATTATAAGGTGTATTGGATCACTGAGCCATTACCGAAGTGATGAAAACTAATTAAAACCTTCCAGCTAATCGAGCTGATGTCATTTATAATAAAACACTCATTGCTAACAACTAATTCGAAGAAGTGGTATTATCAAGTTACTAGTCCAAGTCCCACAGCACTCGTGAACAAAATTCAAATGCTAGTTTCTGAAATTTTAGACTAAATGCAGGATTCAAATAGCACTAGGCATCACCAAATGGGAATGAGAGCGTCTCCAGGGAATGCCATTAATCACTGATAAGTGCTAATATGGTGAAGAGCTATACTGTAGTCGAGTTAGAAGGGTTCAACCCTCACTAATAGAACAAGAGAAGCGCCAAGTTTTTTTCCTTAATGAAAGAAATAAAAACACTCCTCAGCAAAAATCGAAATGCGAGTCCATTTGAGAAACGAAAGCATAGGCAAAATGGAAGAAGTGCTTTTACAAACACGTTTATATAAGAAAGCTCTGATTTTCCAAAAATCTCAGAAACTTAATGAGGTGAGATTTTGACAGGTGTTTAATCACTCAATTTATATTTTGACTTTTCGAAGTACAAGTTCTCATATGAGCCCACATATTAATAGAGCATGCCCAAAACAATGGTGAAAATTCGAGCAAAACATTAATAATCCCACCAGCAAAAAAGAGAGAACTATTCCTGATTAGAAGTTCTGGTGTGTAATATACTACAGAAAAAAAATAATAAAATATAAATTACTCGGAGTTCCTTGCTTGAGCTAAGTTCTCAAAGCTGCAAAAGATCTTGGAACTCACTCAAATCCTGATTTAATTTTTTCCCCACCATAGCTTATCCGATATATTTGTTTGAGATTAGAAATGGTTATAAATTTTTTTTGAACTTTCCATTATTAGTAGCGAATAAAGTCTTTCTTCTTCGTGATATATATATTTCACAACAACGTGTCCTGGTTGCTTAAGTTGATACGTAATTCTGATAACGAATAAGCTTCGATTTTTGTTTTGAGATTAATTTATATTCAAAAAGTAGCGTAGAAAGTTCAAGAAAGCAAATGCAGCAAAAAAGTGAGAACTTAAGAAGTTCTCAGCGAATAACCTCCGAGGAGAAAGAATTGAATCAGATTCTCAATGAAAAACCCATCGACAGAGAAAAATTAAGAGAAATCGGCAGAAAAACAGGCTTTATCAATGATTTTTATCGGGCGAAAGCTTGGCCTGCTTTGATTTCTTTCAAAATAAACAAACAAATCAGTTTCAAACCCTGGAGTTGTAATCTTATTACCATTTCAACTTGAACGTCATACAAATCAACCAAGCATCGATTACGAGACACAAATACACCGAGCAAATCAATAAAGACATTGATAGGTCTCTAACCTCTCTGGCAACTTATTCAGCAATGTCCGATGAATTCTTGTAACACCTTGCAATCTCTTCATTCCAACTACTAATGTTCTAAATGTATAGAGGAATATCGAGGACTCATTTGGATGAAATTATCAAAGCTTATTTTTCGATCAATACTAATCAGCATTACTATCAGGCAATTTCTCACCAATTCCAACTTGTTGAATGTGCATCTTAGGGTTTCCATGATATCTCAACGGTCTTTCTGAATATATTTGGACGCAATATGGCTTTTCATATGCTGCAGCAGTTTTCAGAGAGCTTTATAAGATAATATATAATGAATTTTTCCCAGTCTTACCTCCACACAAGGATTTTCTGTCATTCCCTTTTGAATACACAGTGATACCACAGCTGAAACTTGTGATGAAGCTAGTGGAGACCGAAGATCCTGAGTATGCAGCACTTTTCAAAGATTTTCAGTAATCCTAGTGATCTGCAATTAGCTTTAATAGTTTGGAATAGATTCCCAATTTTCGCGGTCCCCTGGCTACTAACATGCTTCTCTCATAATCTCTCTGACATCGGAACCATAAATAGAATTTTCGACTACGTGCTTATCGGAAATTGCCTCACAATTATTTACCTCTGCGCAGCAGTACATATTTTCCTCTTTTTTCCCCTATTCTCTAACAACATTCCGGAAATTACAGACTATACTTGAAACAAAAAACGGGCTGTTAAAAAGTGGTGATGAACTTGGTGTAAGAACAAAACGAGTTGAATAAATTCAAACTTTTTTAATGATTAAGCTGGGCGAGATTCATCAGTATTACCAAAACCTCGCATTATCTAAAGCTGATGCTGAAAATATTATTAACCGAGCGTTTATGTTGGAGGAAAATTACGTGCTCGCTGATCTTGCTCAAGATGCTGAAATTACTTTTCCACCAGAGTAATCTACATCCATGTAAAATAATTAACAGTCTTGAAGCTCTTTGATTGAGAAAAATATTTCCGAGCAAAAAGAAAGACGTGGTGGGAGTAAAATGCTTTTGAAAAAAAAGAAGAAAAAACCCGCAGCGAAAAATGGCAGTAAGCGGCGAGGCATTTTGCAAATTGGAAGAGTGGCAGTCGGCATAGGAATAATGGCCGCAGTTATATTTGTAACGAACGTCAACAAAACTCTCCTGAACTTGTAGTAAATATTATTTATGATGATGATATTTGAAACGCCATGCGTGGGCAAAAGCAAAAGAGAGACCGTTTCCTTTATCTAGTTTAGTAAAATTGGCTTCATATTGTGCAATTTGTGCATACTTTAAATATAATAATTCTTCTCCTTGCTCTTTCTCTCTTTTCGAATTTCAGAAAGATAAGTTTCGTTGACAATTTGAACTGCCTTGGCTAAATATTGCTGCCTGATATTTCATTTGGAGAGTCAGTCCTCTCTCTCGATTCATGAAAATTGTCCGTTGAGAATAATTTATCGGATAATCAAAATTGAAATTCATCCAAATAAAAAAATCAAAGAATAATTTCTTAACTTCTTGCGAAAAACAAACATCTTTGCGCAATGGAATTCACCATTCGAAACAAATACATCAAGAAATTCCTCTCTGGTTTTGCCAATCATAATCAGATGAAGGTGATCAAGTATCTTACAATTCTCGGAATTGATGCTTTGAAAAAAAATCAACATTCATCAATCACTTTCGAAGAACTTCAAAATCTTGCTAGTTGTTCTCCCTACGTTGTCATTTTTCTAATCTTTAAAAAAAAAAAGAGATGGTATCTGCGAGTGCTCCTAAAGAAAAGAAGCATCTTGATGATGAAATATCAATGATAAAAAATGAAATCGCCAGGCTAAATGCTCAATTTGAGGGAAAGCTACAGTAACTTTAGCTTTTGATTGTAAGAAAGTTGCCAACAATTTCCAGGCGTGCCACAAGCCCCGAAAGAAAATCAGAGCCTCTGAAAAAGGAAGTGTCTTCAGCCTCGCGAGCTGAGAGGGTAAACGATAGAGAAAATAAATTCAGAAGTGGTTTGAAGATTCTTGACAGTCATATTCTCATCTAATAAATACTTTTAGGTAAAGTTAAAGGTCAAGATGATACCTCACTCCCGCCAGCTGGGAGATCTCGCACTGTCAATAAAGAAGAAAGTAGTCTTACTTATTGGGACTTTCTGTTATTCAAAAATATAATAGACCATGCAAGATCGAGTTCTTTAGAGCCTCAAATATATCCTGAATGGTGGAATTATCTTGGAGAGATGAAAGGGAAAGAGAAAAAAAGTCTCACTCCAAAGGTAACAAAACTTCAGTTTTATAATTTGGAAATTCTAACTTGTCTACACAGATAACGGAGACACAGGCTCCTGAAGTCCCACGCTCACGAGAGAAAGTGGTCACAAGGCATCACCTGGATGATGAACTCGCACGGTCATACTTCAATGAAGTCGGGGAGGCTTCAGAAGACCAGCCTGCTAAGGACGCCAGAAGAGCAACTTCCAAAGAATCGTTTCAACAGCTGCCACCAAGAATCCAGCAGTCTGTAAGCCCCAAAGAAAGTCAGATCCACACCGCAGCCTCCTATGCTGGAAATGCAGGGGGAAATTATAAATCTCCTTATTTCAACACTATGGATCAAGTAGGCCATGCTACAGGATCTTTCAAAAGGCAAGACAAGGAAAATTATGGTGAAAGAGCAAATATTCAGCGGAATTCTGAAGAGAGCTCAAACCAATCACAACCTCATCCAAACTATTTTGTACCTATCAGAAAAGCTAGACATTCAACTCAAAGCAAACATTCACAAGAACAGCCCAAAAAAGCTCGTGATTCTTCAAAGCAGCAGCAGAAGCAGTTCTCTAAGAAAAGCAACCCAGCTCACTCGAATGCTGATGGCGACACAAAGCGCCACACTCACAAATCAAAGTATGACCACATCCAATCCAAAATAAAAGACAAGGTGGATTTCGACAGAGCAATCAGCAGACAGTACAAAAGAGTCAAAGGAGCTTTGAATGAAGGACGATATGATGATGGAGAAGTCTCAGACCCTAGCCAGAGTAATGAACCAATCATAGAGCACAGAAGAGACCGTAGTCAGGCGATTGGTGATGATGACTACAACTCACAAGAGAGAAACAGATATCCAAATAATAAGTTTGTCTTTGTTGATAAAGTTGACCAGAGAAACCCTTATGAGAGACAGTATAGAGACCGAGAAAGAGAAACCTCTGAAAAGAAGGAGTTGAATTACGCTGCTGATTCCCACCGAGCTGAATCCAATCTCGCAAACGGACCTTCTGAAGAAAAGCAACAACACAATCTCGCTGATTCAACCTCTTCGGTACCTCAAAGGAGACCCCTCTCTGGATACCAAATGAACAACAGGACTCCGTTCCAAGATTCCTACATGGATCGCAGTCAAAAAGACCAATATAGCGCCACTAAAAGTGACGACTTTACTTATTCAAGACGGACTCAAGGAGATCTACAGGACAGACAAAATCAATACTTCAACGGAAGTGAAAGTCAATCTTACCATCCAGGCCAAAGTCAGTCTTACCATCCAGGATCTCTAAATCATAACAACACTGGCAACATCCTCGACATCGCTAACAATTTCCTCAATTCTCCTCTAATGCAACATCTATCAAGCCAAGAGCCTAAGATTTCTGAAATTTCCTCTAAAGAATCTTACTCCTATCCTAACACTCTCAAATCGAATGTTAATATAACTGACTTCGAAACGAAAAGTCCTTCTGCATTTACTCGCTCTCCTAACAGCCGCCGTTTCTATGAAGATGACCTCAAAAGCAGTCAAGGGCAAGGATATCGCTACTCTGATTGGGGTGGAACAAACGACTTTACAAAATCAAGAGACCAGCCTTCAATCCTTAAAGAGTCAACAAATAATAAAAGGTACAGTGACTACAAACCCAAAGATTCAGGTATATATATGATTATTGACTCTGAAATGTAATGCTGTTTCTGGTGCGTAGCGTCCTCATTATCAAGCAGTAATTTCTCGAATTTTAACATCAATGAAGATATGAAAGGTATTCCCAATGTGAGCGCTCATGGCTGACACTTTTTAAAGGATTCTATCAGAATGTGTTCTGGGAACAAAACAAGAAGAAAGAAGCTTCTTCTTTAAGACCAGGCCAGAGTGGGCAGTCGGCAAGTGAAAGTTCTTCAAATGTCTCATTTAATGGGGAGAACTACCATCCCAGTTATCAAAATAATCGAAGCACAGAATATGGACCACGGAACAACCATAATGGAAGCTATACTTCCGAAAACAGAGGAAATCCTTTTGGCGACTATCCTGGATATAAGCCCGAAAGGACTAGCGCCAATCGTCCGCACTACTGAGCATTAAGATTATTACTTTATTTTCCTAGTTTATATATAATAACTGAATAACCCTTCTTTTTGTAATATTCCATTAAAATCTATTATCTCATCTCGTTCCAAAAAATCTTTCAGAAAAAATGAAAGTAAAAACAATTAAAAATAACAATTTCAGTTACCATAAGAGCTTTGTTGTTATAGATTTGTAATGACTTTGTCAGACTGGAAAAATAGTTGATTATTGAGAATTTTTCTTTTCGACTGTAAATTCTCGCACAATAGTACATAAACCATCATATTTACCAAGCCATCTAGAGAAAAATCATCGTAAAGAATACACATGACACATGATTGCAAGCAAAATCTATATTTATACATCGAAAGGAATTATCGCTTTCGTGATTCGATTTAAATGAGATTTAGGAATCACAAATTTCATTTTTTCAAACAAACTCCTTTCAGGATAACCTTGAAAATATCGAATCAAACATCATCGAAACCTAGCCAAGATTAAACTTCTTCATGTTTGCCTATTAGAATCCATTTAGAGAGAGTATCTGCTTGAAAATATGCTCATTAAATTGGTTCTTGATTTGCTTATGCATCGTGGGAAAGCTACTCACTCCGCTCAGATACAACGAATGAGACAAAGCGAACCTCTGAAATTATGTTCAGAAAGCTTACAGAAAAAATGTGAATAGACTCTCTTTTTTTGTGATACCTAAAATTTTCAGAAATTTTCAGGAAACGAGAATTATTCTATCAACCTTTTTATCAAACTTAATTTCTCAATTCTATTTAGCCTGGGGTGACAATGATGTCCACGAAAAACTTTCTTTTGGAAGGTTATGAATTTTGCTGCAGTTTTCCCGGGTAACTGCTTTCAAGACAAGTTCGGATCCTTAGCTTAATTAATCCGATCCTTAGTTTAATTAAAGTCTCTGTGTTTCTTAAAATTAATTTGGTTCAGGATCATGGCAAAGATATTTATAAAGGAAGAGAGTGTGAAAAATTTATAATCTATTAACTTGAAACAGAAAACATGAAGGTCTTCGTTGCCGCATTCTTCATTTCGCTTATTGCAGGAGCTGCTGCCATTAGCTACATCCCGCTTAAGAACTTATATGCATCACCTGAAGCCCAAAAATACAGATTCAACCAAATCAGAAAAGTTTTGGACGGTATCTTGAAAAACAGAGCTGTCACAAATAAAAAAGTTTTCGCTACCGCTCAAGAGGTTTTGAACAACTATTTGGACGTTCAATGGTATGGTCCTGTTACCATTGGAAGCCAACAGAAAACCTTCCAAGTCCTCTTCGACACTGGATCATCAGACTTTTGGTTGATGGGAAGCAACTGCTGGTCCCTTGCTTGCTTTGTTCATTCTACCTTTGCTTCCAGCAGCTCTACCACCTTCAAGAGCTTGGGAAAAACTTTCTCAATCACATACGGCTCTGGTTCCACTTCTGGTAACATTGGAACAGATACTTTCACCGTTGCTGGCCTCACATGCAAAGATTGCTACGTTGGAGTTGCTACCACTGTTAGCAGCGACTTCTATAGCTCAGAATTCGATGGTATTGCTGGTATGGGTTGGCCTGCTCTTTCAGCCATGAACGGAACTCCTTTCTTCTTTGACTTGGTCAATCAAGGACAAACTGATGAACCTGTCTTCTGCTTCTATCTCTCTAAGGACTCAGGTGCATCTGGTAGCACCCTTATTCTTGGAGGTGTTGACATGAGCTTCACAACTGCTTCGCAACTCTCCTATGTTCCTTTGACATCCGAGACTTACTGGCTCATTCAAATCGACGGTATTGGTGTCAATGGACAAAGCTCTGGCTCAATTGGTGCCATTGTTGACTCCGGAACCTCCCTCTTGGTTGGTGATACTTCTGTCATTCAACCTATCCTCGATGCTATTGGTAGCAACTATAGCTGCGATTCCCCATCCTCAAGCCCTGATGTTGAAGTGACCATTGGAGGACAGAAATACACTATCCCACCTTCAATCTACTTGCTCAATGTTCAAGGTGAATGCCAACTTGGTATTCAAGCCACCGATCTTCCTTCTCAACTCGGATTCAGCGTCATTTTGGGTGATGTTTTCATGAGACAATATTACACTTGCTTCGATGGTGGTAACAAGAGACTCGGATTCGGCCTTGCCAAGTAAATCATTATACCATTGACAGAAAGACAGTGAATGAAGTCCAAGTTATTCTCGAAGTAGATAAAATAAGAGCTTATTCAAAAATTAGATCAAATGAAAATTTGGGTATAAAGCATTTATATTAAGACAACAGCAATGAGAAAACCCCTCCTTATTAAATGAAATTACAACCAATAATAAAACAAATTGTCTTTTGTTTCAATCACCTTCTAATTGTCTTAAAATAACTCTCAGCACTCAGCACTGAATAGTCTCAGGCCATTTGTTGAGACAAACAGTTGATCTCTTTCAACATCTCCTATTCTCTTCGGCATCATTTGATTGTGTTTCGGCATTCCCAATCATTATTTGGGACCCAACTTACTCTCTCGCTCGAAAATTTTTGGATTTCAAAATTCATAAAAATAGATTAGTATGCTTCTTCAACTAGGCTTTTCAGGACAGCTCAAATCTTACAATTCCACATTTCTATTGGATGTAATGTAAGAAAGAGGAGCAGGAGTATTCGCTCACAATTCAAAAGAAATTTTGCTATTTTATTAAATGGATGAGGAAATATTATGAGATGAGATTAAGGTAGAAGATCATTTCACCTCGTCATTCAAAATTGCTCTCTCTATCGTCAATCTTGAAGCACAATTAAGAAGAAAATCATAAAACGAACACCTGATGAAGATTCACTCGGTATGATTCAACAAAAGAGCATTAAAATAAGCTGCAGCATTACTGCAAGAGGCATGGAGTCTTGTTGGAGTATTAATGGAGTACTGATTTTTTGTCAGCAACTAAAGTTCACTTTTCTCAAAACCTTTTCCTTCAGAACTTTCCAATTTCTATTCAAAAATTCAAAATTTCAAAATTTCAAAGAATCTTTTCTTCCTTCGGTTTTAACTGTGTATAAAAGGGATCGATGATGCAATTAGTACCAAACAGACAAACATCCTTAGAAATATGTGATTGATTCATCATGTTCACTTTCAAATTTGCAGAGATGTAAAAAAATGTCTATTTAAATTACATCTGCACACATAAAGCCAAGCTAGCCACATAGTAGATATATATAGATAGTGCTGCGGTACTAATTAAGGTAGTAGTTGAGTCTAATCCGACTCGGACTATGAACAAATATATAAATTTGCTTCGTTTATTTCTTTTGGATGAGTTGATGTATTGCACTGACGAGACAGCTTCGAAGAATTGTCTATGCACCAGTGCTTGGAGAAAGTAAGCGAGGGACCAGTCCACCAATCCATTCGATTACTGGCCGAACAAGTCCTCCGTTGTTATTATCGTCATCGTCGTCATCCTCGTTTTCTTCGTTAGCCATGTTCTTTTCTTCTTCTGGCTCCTCCGTCTCCTCATACCTGTCCTCGGGTTTAAACTGAATATCTTCCTCTTCTTCTTCAAAAACTTCAGGCAAAACGTCAGGAGTTCTTTTCCAGTAGCCATATACTACATCAGTCGAGTTAAAACTCATTGCTCTTTCATTTCTTTGACTAATATCTTGTTAAGCAAGTAAGTCTAAATAGTTAGTAATACCTGGTGATTTCTTGGAAACTGTATCCTGAGTGAAATGAGCGAGTCTCTGAATCTGATAGCCGTTTAATTATGGAAAAGGCTGGTAATATGTTATCCTAGCCATGGCAAATCAATATGTTAAGAGTGAGGATTCTTTTACAATCGCTTGAATCAGTCTTGAGTTGATTTTAGACGCAACTACGTTGCTCTTCATAATTGAAGTGGTAAACATCATTTTGTGAGCTAGATCCGATTTACTTTAAAAAATAATTTTCGATTAGAAAATTGGTGCCAGCATTAAATAAGCTGACTAATTTTCCAAATAGAAGTATTTGCGTCAGTTAATTCTGTTTTCTGAAAATATTTTTTCCTTGGCAGTTAATATTTTACAGTATAGCTGAGAAAAAAAATGAACATTTTAAGATAAGGAAGGTGAGTGCGGCAAAGTTCAAATTTGAATAGCACTCGCTGAGTTTATAAAATAGCACACATCAGTCCTAATGGTGCATTGCTGATCTCGAAAACGATCCGAAATAATCGAATTCACAAGAAAACATAGCTCGCCAGCATTTCTATTTAAGTACTAGAAGTCTTATTTTGCATTCTCGATTAAGTCGCTGGCAAGGTAAATGCTCGATATTGACTTTTTTTTGCATGTCATTATTTGCTTCCATTACCAATGGAAGGATGGTAGTCGTTTCTTGCTTTCTAAAATCTTAATAGAAAGTTCGCAGAAAAAAAGTCATTCATAGCGACTTGTTCGCATTTCTAATTCAGCGAAGTGATAATGACCAAAAGTAGTTTAAAAACTTTATCTAGCGTCAGACGTTGAGAAATGTACTCATAATAGAAAAGGAGAGAATCATACTGAAATTGGAACACCTTGATTGTAAAACATAGAGATTGGAAGAAAGAGTATAGCCTAAACTTCTCATTAACTTTTCAACTTTGAAATTGAAGCTGCTCGAATTTATTAGGTTGGAAATCTCCAACAGCCTTCCAAACAATATTTATAGATTATCGCTCTCTCTTCATTATTTTTGGGGATTTTTTTGATAATAACATTATACGAAGAAAGTAGTTAGGCAGAATAGAAAGTTCTTAAGCTTTTTTACTACATAGGCTTTCGAGTTCCCTGCTAGAAAAGGAGGAAAACAGTTTCATTGTAAATTAAAATTCTTTCAGCAGATAAATTTATTTATTGTTCCAAGGAACTGGAATCTCATTTGATTAACAGCTTATTTGAAAGGCAATCAGCAAGGAAATGACTACTGAATCTCAGGAAAATCTTTTGAAGGATGAGAATTTTTCTAAGGGTCAAGCTGATTTCTCAACGACAGCAAAAGAAATCCTCAAATTAGCAATAGAAATCATATTCTAAGAGCTTGCAGTAACAGGAATGCTTACCACAAATTTGCGGATTTCTTGTGTAATTTATGCCCCTTGCAGCCCAACAAAAATACGCTGAAGCTTGCAAGCTTTTTCATAATGCCCTGGCTGCAAGTCTTTTTGTTGTGCTGGGGGCTACTTAACTTAATTAATTGTCTCGGTAGTTTTTGTTTTTGATGGGTGGATATATTACACCTATTTATCAGATTTCAAGCTACAGAGAAATTTGCCATGTTGACTGGGATATTCGCATTCATTGAAGCACTGCTAGTTTACTACTTCGTGATTGTAAACCAATACAGCATCCTATGGATGGGAGCATCTCTTGCTATCTATCAGATTGGTAGAACAGGTGCTTCAATGTGGTACTTAAATAACATTTTCAAGGAAGAATGGCTAGAAGCATGAAAGATGCCTGGATAGGTGGATATTTAGTCAGTAAAATCAAAATCAATACTCAGACGGAGACGAAAGTGACAAATTTAGAACTCAGAGAATTTGAATGTGAAGAAAACTAAGTTCGAATTCTGTTTTGATATCATAAATTCGAGGAAGCAGAGAATGATACCAACGCCGCAAGGCACCCACAAACTCTCTGTAAGGGAGTAAATTAGAGGAGCTTCCAAGCTAGCCGACACCTACTCCAAACCGTCTCAGAAGTAGATTGACTCATTTTTGTGAAGTGTGTAAATATATGTGTAGTCGATTGTTCATGAGCAATTACCCTTCATAAGACTTGCTTACCTTATTTTTCGGAACTACCGCCTCAGCAACTTCAATTGCTATTTTATTTTTCTCCTTAGAAGTCACAAGAGCGAGAGAGAGAAATAAAGAAAACAAAAAAGGATATTCAAGGAAGACGAGCAGCAAAGAGTTCCCTAATCGCATTGAAATTGAAGGATCATATATATATAAATAGAATGATTGAGTTCAGACCACTAAATCTAGACTCTTTTCAAATCACTACTAGGTAGATAATACCAAATACAAGGGCGATGTCGGTTTCGTGCGATTAGACTTAGTTTACGACCAAATCTTCCATTGGACTAAGGGTAAAGACTTCTGCATCTTTGGTTAGACGGCGGACATTTTTAGATTTTTCAATCATCAAAATATTTTAAGGTTACTATCCGATAAGGTTTCCTACATTCAGCTGTTTTAGTCAATTTTAACTCAATGTGAAATCTACGCGACATGTCCCAAAGCAGCATAGATCAACTTTTCAAAACTTTCTCTGAGTAATTTTCGGGTGTCAGAGTTGAAAATGGTCATTTCCTTTTTTTTTTTTCTTTTTTGTTTTTTGGGCAATAACACGCCCACGAAGAGGTTCTTACTCTGCATTGGCCTTCTCACGAAAGATATTTGTGAAAAAGTATTTATTGCAGTGAGGAGGTATTGCAGCTCTTGTTTTGTCATTTATACTATTTTGATATGTGCTCAGCCTAACAACATTCCTAATGGAGATTCAAAAATTCAAATAACAGGGTTATCATCTTAGAAACTGAATTCGTAAACCATATCTAAAGAAAAATATTCGATTGAAAAGGCATACACACCAAGCAACTCAGAAAAGCTCTATTTAGCACAAAAAAAATAAATATCGAAAAACTTATTAACTGAACTGAGGTCTGAAATATGCATTGATTTCCATCATGATGAGGACATTCCATATAAAGATAATTGATCAATAAGCAATCAAGAACTAAAGAATCCCTGAAAAGAATGCGTTTTCCCCTCATTATGACGCGAAGCAATGGATCTCATAGAGCACTTTAATATATTAATCTACTTCTTCTCTTATATTTCTTGAGTTCCGAATAACGGACCAACTTAAAATTCTTAATTTAGCAAAATATTACCAAAGAAGAGAACAAATAAATTAGTTGGAAAGAATTCATAAATTAATCAAAAATGCGTTTTTTTTGGTAATAACAGAGATCAGTGTAGGAGCACAAATGGGAAAAAACTAACATGCCCAACCAGAGAGTTATTTTCCAATTTCAATTTTAATAATCAAACTAAGGCGTGCGTGATAAGCTTCAGCCTCTTTTCATCGAAACAATGTAAAATCTCTTTTACTTGGGAAAATGAGTCAATTAGAGAATTCAAAAATAATAGCATTGCTTTCGGAATCGATTGTATCATAGTTTGAGCTTCATGCTATGTGAAGTTGCTATGGATATATTCTCATATTACTTTTTAAAGAGTTCTTGACCGTTCTTCGAACACTGAAATCAACTAACGCTAAGAACAATTCAAACGTTTATAACTTAAAAGAAAAAAGTGAAAATTGCTTTTATAATTAATAAAAACCGAAAAATTTATTTGTTAGAGAGTTGATTGGAAAGCGTTGATATGCAGAATAACCTTCCTGCTTTTCCATACCTTTTGTATCCGCAATACAACATTCAACCAGAATTAATAAACTTTTACCTCAATACATTAAAAGGAGATTCTGAAAGTAACGAGAAAGACAATGGAATCACTTCTCTTCTCACTCAAGTCAACAATGGGTTACTGGCTTCAATAACCAGTCACCGCGAGGAGGCTGCGAAAGAGATTGATTCTCACAAAAACCAGCAGTCAATTTCCCTTCAGATAGGACGCGGTGTTAAACGCGAAAAACCTAAAGCTGATCTTTCTGAAATCTCTGAATCTTCTGAAAGGCTTTCTAAAGAAATCGGGCTTCTTTCAGCCTCGAAAAAGATTTCTCCATTTGGGAGTGGTGATGATTCCAAAAAAGTTCGGCGATCTTGGACTAAAGAGGAAGATCAAGCGATACTTGAGTTAATTCAAAAGCATGGACAGAACTGGGGCGTAATTTCTAAAAAAATCGGAGGGACCAGGAGCGGGAAACAAATTAGAGACCGTTATCTCAACAAACTTGACCCGACAATTAACGCTTCCAAATGGACCACCGAGGAAGATGAAAAACTTTTGAAATTATTCTTAATGGAAGGGAGAAAATGGTGTCAAATCTCAAAATCTCTTCCAGGGAGGACAGAGACTGGTGTCAAGAACCGATTCTACTCCAAATTCAAGCATCTAATCTCTCAAGATAACCCTTTGCGGCTGGAAAATTTGAAATCTGAGGAAATTAAGAAGCTCGTTTGCTCTGATGAAGAAGAAGAAATAGATCCCAAAGCAATGAACAGGGAAAACAACTCCCAAATAAAAGGAATTTCTGGGTTAAATAGTGAAGAGTCAAATGACCATCAAAGTAAAAGCTCTCAAAATAATCTTTATGCTGCTCAAAATGAAGAAAGAAGACTTTCAAATAAAGAACCATCGAAGGAATCAGATTTTCTACCAATCAAGCTCGAACATGATCAATTAAAAATAGAGGAAGATTCTAAAGGTCAACCTCAGTTGAATCTTCAGAGTCAAAAAATGGAACTAGAAAGTCCCAAAGCAGAAGATGATTCAGATGTTGTTCTCAACAAAATTGAAGAGCAAATAATTTCGTTAGAAGATGTGTTGAAATCAAGTTATTTCAGTTTGAATGTGACTCAAGCAATTAAAAAAATGCTTGATAGTCAGCGTTCCGAGAATGCGCTTTTGTCAAGTCTGCCGGTTTCGAGGATGGATTTAAATAAAATGGTTGCAAATCTCTCAATGATGAAAATTTTTTTTAATAATACCACCCAAGACATTGATAAAATGCTGACTATTCTCATGGGAAAATTGGGAGAACAATAAAGAAGCTATATAACTTCAAGTTGATGGCTAGCTAATTCAGACTAGCCAAAAAAATATCTTAGTTGATGACGCCATCTATTTAATTTCATTTTTTTCCACACAATTTTCCGGGTCCTGTCTCTTTTCACAAGCAAAAAGAGAGGTGTTATGTGATATTCATAAGTTTGCAACTTTCAGGTTGTAATTATTCATGTTTCTTTTGCGATCTAACGCTGTATTTTGTAAAAGTACAAAAGAGAAATTTTGTTGTTCAACAGTTTGCAAGGCCTCTTTTTTCAAGCAGGTTTCAAAAAGAAATTTGCCAACGCACTCTTCAGTAGAATTCAAACTAAATAAATAAATGAGAATAAAAATTACTTTTATCTATGATGACATAGTAACTTCAACTCAACCCTTCATTTTCTCATGCAGAAAAACTAGCTAGCTATTCAGACTAAGAAACAACAATCTTGAATTATTTCTATAGTGATACTCCTGAGTTTTATATTAAATTACCTTGCAAAGTGACACAATTTACTTTCAATTCAGGAATTTATTATATGGAAAACTTCACTAAAGTCGCTGAAGCAGATATTCCGTATTCAAAAATGAATACTACTGGTGAATTCAGCGTGATTGATTCTTCAGATCAAAGTTCTTTTTCCACGGATTATGACGAAGCTGCTTATTTTAGTGCAGATCGAAGAACACGAACGATTTCCAAAAAAATAAAGCGGGCTGACAACAAGAAAGCTTTCGATAAAATCCATGAAATTTACGTCTTCTTTCATTTGAAACAGTTCTTTGAAGTGCTTCTATGCCACTGCCTTCACAACATGCTCCTCGGTCCTCTGAGCATACCATTTCTGTTATTGATCTTCCCAAAAAATTTCATCTATAATATCAAACTCTTACCACAGTTTAGTTTGTTTTACGTGAGTCATATCGCCCTTTGGTTTGTGATGATGGGATATTATCTCTTGGCTCTTTTCAGACCGCCAGCTGACTATCATTTGCCTTGTACTCATTTAATGACCACGATTCTCCTCATGAACCTGACTTTGAGACAAATCGTCATGTCCCTAAAGTATGGATACTATACCGCCCAAAAGTACAAATTTTTGAAGAAACACAAAATTCCTGCTGAAGCTCTTTCGAGAGAAGATTCAATTTATTTTTGGGCTAGTCAACAGGACAATGAGATTATCATGAGAGAAATCTATTCAACAATAAGAAGAAATGAAATCGAGCTCTCGCTATTTTATCTGGATTTCATTGTACAGCCTGACGAAAAAACTGACAAGAGACTCAAAGAGATGAGTGATATAGTAAAAGAGAAAATTTATTCTTATGCTGATGCTGAAGAGCTCGGTTACAGATGTCATCTAAGTGAGAAAAATGCGATTAAAGAGCTGTGTGAAAATCGAATCTTTGGAGGTGTTTTGATATATGATATGATCATCAATAGCAGAACAAAAACCCGAAAATTGATTCATACTTATTTCAAGATCTTCATAGTTCTTGCTCTAATTGGGTCTGTTCTGCAATCTTTTATGGCAGCGATAGACTCTGGAACTGGATCCACTTCAGTTGTTTTTACTCTTGATTTCCCTCGGGATCTCTATAACTGGTTTGTTGTTGGCTCTTTCTGGATCGTGAATGCTGTTGCCTCGTTCTTCAATCTTTTAAACTTTAGCCTCGGCATCATTACAGCAAAGGCTCGCTGCAACATGATGAGACAGCTGAACTATATGATAACTCCTCGCAAAAAGGCTCAAAATGAAGGCATACAAAAGTATCCAACAATCAACCTCTTCGATGCTATCACACTGAAGACTTGGTGCAGCCTGAAGAGAGTCGCCATCGAATTTGGGAAGAAATACCAAAAGCGAGCAGAGACTGGAGTGAGCTTCCAACTCTTATTTTATTTCGTGTACATGATTGTATTGGTCTATCAAATATTTTTCACCCAGCAGCAATTTTACGATTATCGCGCATTGCTCATTGTATGGTATCACTTGGCGCTCGCTCTCGGACTGACAATTTATCTCATGACTGTTGTTGCACACACCAATGAGATCTATCAGATAATGAAAGGCCATGCAAAGGAAATTCGAGATATACTTTCGGACTTTATATTGATTAAGTCAAATTACCTCCAAAAAGATATGACACCAAGGAACATGCTTTACCAATTGTTCTACAAAAAATTGAGGACCGAATTTCAGAATTTCGATCGAACTAAGTTCGTTGCAGCGTCGATAACCTACCTCCGGAATCTTATTTCTTGCTTCAATGATATCGTCAAAGAAATCACATATGATCAAACTAATTATCCGGCACGAGCGCTGGAGATTCCATTCACATCTGGACTTCTTAAAAGAGTGACGATAGGAGTGATGAGTCTTGCCTTTTCAGCTATGTCTTATTTTATTCACAGAGTTTCTGTAAGACGCTAAGCTGTTTTGAAACAGAGTAATTTCGAATTAACGAAATGAGAAATATTGCTTTTATTTTAAAAATTAATAAAAAATAGAAAAGGTTTGAGTCAAATACAGCTGGCTGATATCGATCTGATCCTTTTATATCTTAGAAATATATTTGCGTTTAGTTAAATTGAGTTCACTGAAGTATCTTGAATTCATTATTTTTCTGAGTGAGTGAACTCTATGCAAAAAAATGAGATGGAATTTCTTCTGGTACCATCATAGATGAGGTTTCTGAATAACCTAGATAATAATCAGGCATTTTCGTAGTGTCTAACGATGGGAAATGACCCCCCAAAAAAAATTAAAATCGAACACATTTCAAGTACTATTATATTAGATTGAACATTTTTATTCTACTTTTATTTCTTATTTATGCTGTTGTATGCTAGTAACCTCCTAAATAAAATTGTTAATGAAATAATGGATATATTTTATAGGTTTGCTCGTATGCAGTGTTATGGATGGCTACATATTTCATGACAAATGACTTTAATCCACTCGAATATCGACTGTTATGAAATCGCGACATCTACTCCTGAACAAAGAGCTATTTTGTAAATATGTCATATTCCTCAAGCTCTGGGTTCTCCTTCTTAAAGTTTCTTAGTAGCAGTCTTTCTTGCTCAGGATAACAATTTTGCAATTGGAACGTTTCGTATCCCGTCAGTATTAACATATTCTCTTTATTTGCGTCGTACACTTTCTCGAGTTCCTTGACATATGTTTGCTCCTTTGACTCCTCGTCTTTGGATTTGGGTGTTTTCTCAGTATCAATAACATAGCAAGAAGAAGCTTTTCCTCTTCTAAAACCAACAAGCAGCATAAGAATTTGTTTTTTCGGACCAAGCACACTCAGGGTACTATAGCTCATCATGTTGGGATCGTATTTTAGAGTAAATTTGCTGATCCAAGTCATTTCTTCTTTCTCGAATATCTCTATCACCAAGTTTTCAGTTGGTACCCCTTTATCCGGATTCCAGTTGTTTCTACCAGTTACAAACAATTTCTCTTGATTCTGACACACAATTAGGTCATCTCTTTTCTGATCCATAGAATCCATTTGCCCATCAAGTGAAGATGTGCCTATTGAATCAAGTGCTTCAATTTCATAGTAGCTGCATTGGTTGGAGTACCCGATTGGATTCTTTTTTGCATTTGGGTTTATCTTCGTCCCTCCGAGGAGAAAAACACCTACTTCATCAACAATGACGGCTCGTCTCATTATTGCATCGGGGTTTCTCAAAACTGGAGTAAAAATAACGACTCCTCTTGTTGGACTTTTTTCATTAAAGGCTGGCCTCAAGTCTGCATACATGAGGCAATCTTTGAAGTTTTTTCCAACAAATGAGAACCTCTCGGACATAGCTTTATCGAAGTAAAGGAAAGCTACACAGTTCCAGAGAGATAGACAAGACGCCTGTGTGCTATCTAAAGAAATCGCTTCTATTTGGTTAGTTTCTTTGTCATAAATGGCCAACGAAGCTTTGTAGTACTTATCCTTCTTCAGAGCTTGTAATTCAGAGAAAGCATCGTTCAAGAAGAATAAATAATCGGAAAGATCTGTCGATCCATGAGCATCTTGTAAGTTATCGAGAGAAAGGTGAGATATCTTGAAAGAAGGCGTTAAGTCTAATTCGATTCCAATGCCACTGTCATCTTCTTTCTGCTGCTTTGGTTCTCTTTTATTTCCTCTCCTTCTGGCACGGCTGGTAGTTTGTTCTGATTCCATGAAAAATATACAAACTTTGGCAATAGAAATTCGATTAATATAATAATGCAGTTTAGTAATTTTTTTGGTATCATGTATTTGAATTCAGAAAATTGGGGACTAGTATGCGCCATAATTTGCTTAATAACATAAAATCCCCTCAATCAATGAACGCATCTGATTCAGATGATTTTTGTTCATAAATACCTCTCTACTTTGGGAAGAAGAACCCGTCAAATGCAACTTTCGGGTTCAACCTAGAAACACAAAATTTGATTTCATTTCAAGAAGGTGAGACCTTAGCAATTGATCTCTCTCTCTTTGAGTAACTGATTATGCTCCGAAGCTTGCAGTTTTGACAATAAATAATTTCTTTGAGGAATTGATTCAAGAAAGTATATGAAAGTATATGCTAGCTTTATTTGGACCTCTATAACGATCTATCTCTATTTTCTTTGCAAACTGATTAGCAGTCCTCAAAACTGCTCAACCCAAAAAAGCACTCGATAAGAGATGAGAATTTTACACTTCTAGTAAGTAACAAAATTGCTCGCAGTCTTACGCATAAAAGAATTTTTATTGCACATCATTTCATTATTGGTTACTTCCCACATGCCAGAATTGGCAAGAGCTCCAATTTCGAGAAGAGGAATGGAACTTATTCCCATCAATTTTCTCCTTTCAGAGCGATACCTTTCTCAGACACAACAATCCTCAAACGCTAACTTTTGCAAACCTCCCAATGCTTGTATTTTTCTCAATAGTAGAATAGAAAGATCAATTTTCCTCGAAAGTATATTTATACATGGTTAGTATTTTACACATGCTAAGGTAAATGCCATTATGATTGTTCGTTTTGAATAGCCTGTTTATTATGAGTTCCATCGCAACACAACCTTGTTCATAAATTTGGCATGAAAAATGCTGATGAATTTGGACAAAATCTCAGCAAGACGAGCTGTCCAATTACAATTTTTGAAATCTGACGAATGGCAAGGTTTTTCCTATGAATCAATAAAACTGAGGACTCTTCTCGCAGTTTATTGCTACCGATTCATTTAGTCTCAATTACCTCCTTCTCCATTCACAATACTTTTTTGGAGGTGTTTCAAAGATGATTAGCGGGACGCGTTTACACGTATTAAATCGGTTAGTGTATTAAATAAAACTTGTTGAGGTTGAGCCAACAGCGGCAAAGAAATAAAACATCCTTGTCTAAGAGATCAATTTGTTAGCAACAAAGTAAGTTTCACCAGACATGGAAGTTCAAAGTAACATTAATAATATATAACATAATATGAATTTCTTGGAGGACCAGGATATAATCGCTCAAAAACGTACATTCCTAAAGCCTCCGAAAAAGTAGAAGTCCCTATTCCAAATTCAAGGAGTTCAGGCAAGGCTACTACGAATGTTTTTAATTTTGAAACTGCACCAAAGAATCAAAACCCCATCGAAACGAGCATTCATTCTGAACTGTAAATTTTCATTTTATCAGATTATTTGAGGGAGTATGGCTTATAGGAATGAGTCTGAATGCTCTTCAATCTATCAGCCCTCACTCAATAATTTAGGAAGAACCCAATCAAGAGAATCGAAAAGAGTACCTTCAAAAGATTATCAGAACCAATTAGACCAATCAATCCCGAATATAAGTACTAAACTAAAGCAAATAATCCAGGGCGGGTCTTCCAAAAATTCTCCAGCCTTGAGTCCAAAAGAAGAAAAGAAATCAATTCCGAGTAATAGTCAGATTTAATGACAAACTGAGAGCTGATATTCATCTTTATAGGTAATGTGGGTATTAGTGCAGTAAAGCTGAATAAAATCCTTACCAGAGGGTTCAACATCATAACCTCATCTGTGAATATGGTTAATTCTACTGAGAAAAGCTGTGAGTATTCTAAAAATACTGACTGGAATTTGACCAGAGACATGTGGAAATTTCGGCAAGATGTTGAAAGCATTAGAGAGGAAGTTTTTGATCGGAAGTACGAAAAATCTACTTCAGGTCATCAGCAGGTTTCCAAGTCAGCGAAGCAAGTGACTCGTCGAGAATTTCTGAATAGTCTTGTTGCCAATCATTCACGCAACAATTCTAAAAGCCACAAGACACAAACTCACAAACGGAACCTTTCTATACCGGTTAGCAAGGTCGAAGTTGATCTCTTAGCTAAGCTGCTGAAAGTTGATCCTGTTCGTCTCTCTCCATCCGCGAAAAAAAACTCTTCCTCGGCTGGAATGGAGAAATCTCTGGAGCACTCAACGGGCAATTTCCCACCTGAAAATCGACGAAACTCACTGAGGAAGAGTACTCTTCCTCTTGGGAATGAGAGTGCGAACAAAACACTCTCCTCAGAAATTCATAAATCCCAGTTTGGAGGCTGTGAAAATCCTAGAAGAAGTCTCACACCAAAAAATAAAGAAAACCCAAAACGCTCTCCTAAGAAAGCTATGACACTGACAGCTATCTTTGAAAGCTTCTTCTCTTCAGATAATAATACTACACCCTCAAAACAAGAAAAAGAAAAGTCACTGAATTCGCCCAAAAATCATAAAGGAGCAGAGCTTCCAACTGTGATGGAAGAGCCCATTAAAAAAAATAATTGGTTCTCAAAGATGTTTACGACACCGAAAAGTCCCTACTCAAGAATGCAAGAGTCTGCGTCTTTTGCTGAAACAAAAAATGATAGTGCAGCATATACCTTTCCAACGAGCGAAGATCCACATAAGCCTACGGCAAACCTCACAAAGTCTTCGCCTAAGAAAGGTTCAAGTCCCAAGAAAAAGAATGAGCCAAGACCCAAGTTCAAAACAGCCAAAAGTTCATTTGTTGAGACCCGAACTGTACCTCATTTACGTCGACCTGAGATATCTGCTTTTTCAGAAAGCAAAAATACGTATTGGAAGCAACTCCGCTCAAAAAATAATTTTCTTTCCAAAACAGTTTGGCAGTAGCATTCAGAATTGCAGCAAACTTTCGAATGGCGTATCCATCTGCACTATTCTATCATCTTCTTAAACTGTATCTCTTCGAGTAATAAGTTTGAAAAAAATTTTTTTGTTTTTCCAAGTTTCATGACACCAATCGCTGTTTCAAGCTCAATATCACCCCCTTAAAATGATATGATTGCACTTTTTCTTTCTTTCCTTTTTTTGGGTTTGCTTTTTTGTTCAGAAACAAACTTTACAAACAAGATATTTTTGTATCATCGAGGAAAAAAAGGAGAGAAAGCTGAATTAAAACTAAATTTTCTTTATCAATTCAAAATTGTAAATTCTAAAGATTTCTCTAAGTTGATTTTACGTGATAATTTCATCTCTAATAAAATTTGAGAAAATTTAGCCTTAAATCTCTCTTATAAGTTTGTTCAATTTTGTGTGTGTGTTGTTTTGTTTTTTTTTTGGAGTATATTATTTCTTTGAAATGCTAGCATGAGAATTATCAATAATAATAGCTTTATATTATGAAAGTTGCCATGTAAACAAATCTTTCATTTGATTGAGAGCTTTGATTGACCTTTATATTTTCTTTTCGTTGTTGGCTGGTCGATGTAAAATTTGTGGAAGAATTTTGTTGAGTATTCTAGTAGGAAGAAGATCATTCGTTCCACTAATGATTAGTATTTAGATTTGTCGACTTCCTTTGGCATAGGTTGGATTTCTGTGTCAAGTTCTTTCTCTATGCGAAGGAAATTGTCTTTATCGTCTTCGGTGATGAGATTGATAGCTAAGCCGAGATGACCAAATCTTCCACTTCTTCCGATTCTGTGTAAGTAAGTCTCGCTAGTCTTTGGGAAATCGAAGTTGACAACAACATTCACGCTTTGAATATCAATTCCTCTTGTGAATAAATCCGAGCTGACTAAACATCTACCATTTCCATTACGGAAGTTGTGGAAAACTTTGTTTCTGTCATATTGAGTCATTTTTGCATGGATATAGTAGCAGGCATATCCAAGTTCGACGATTTTTTTTGCCAATAGCTCAACTCGAAGAGCTGAATTGCAGAAAATGATAGCTTGGTTGATAAGAAGCTAAAGCATTGCATTAGAAATAAAGAATGAATTTGAATGAATTGGTACCTTAGAAAAGAGAGCGTTGAGGCAATGTACTTTTTGTCTTTCTTCTAAAAATACGTAGTACTGAGTGATTCCTTTCAGAGTGAGCTCATCCATGAGGTTGATGATTGTGCAATCAGGCATGAATTTTTCTTGGAAAGTCTTCACCATCTGTGGGAAGGTTGCTGAGAATGCCATGATCTGAGGATCTTTAGGAAGGACTCGGAGAACTTTCTCAACAACAGGTCCAAAATCAACAGAAAGAAGTTTATCGGCTTCGTCGAGAGCAAGGATATGACATCTGCTTAAATCTGCGATCCCTCTGCTTGCTAAATCAAGGACTCTTCCAGGTGTTCCGACAAGTACATGAATTGGTGAATTCAATCGCAGGATATCTTCTTTCAGACTCGTACCGCCTGTCGAGACCATTGACTCAACTTTTAAGTGCTTACCGAGCTCTTTCACAACAGCGGAAACCTGTAATGCTAATTCTCTTGTGGGAACCAATATGAGTGCTATTTTTCCAAAAAGAAAGAGAAAAATTAAAAGATTGAAAGAGATTTCCAAAAAAAAAAACCTTGTATCATTTTTTTTGATGTATCAATACGCTCGAGGATTGGGATAACAAATGCTCCAGTTTTTCCAGTTCCATTCTTTGCTCTTGCGATCAAGCTTTTTCCTATTTCAAAATGCCGCGGTCAGCGAAAAGGCGAACCTTGAAGGTACTTACCTGCAAGAGCGACGGGGAAGCATTCTTCTTGAACGGGAGAGGGTTTATCGAATCCTTTTTCTACAATGCCCATCATCAATTCTGGTTTTTTAATGTAATCTTCAAAATCTGTGCCTTTAGTAGCTGTTACATCCTAGGATTGAGTGAGAAAGGAAATTGTGAGAATCTTGAATTACAGTTGTTTTTATCCTGTTATCTTTAGGTGGGATTTTGGCTAGTGTTCTCCACGAACTGTCGAGCTTAGGATCGATCTTAGCATCAGGCTTAGAGTCAGTAGACGTCTTTGAAGTTCTAATTCAAAGAAAAGAAGTCTCAGAAACCACGAATAACGATGAGGCTCTATTACTCTTGTTGCTGCTGCTTGTTAGGTTCGATCATAGTAAAAAGAAAAAAAAGTTTCTTTAAAAGTTGGAGAAAAGTTTTGATTTAAATCGCAGATTGTATTCTAATTAGATTAGTCTCTTGATAATACCGCCTTTGAAATGAAAAGCTTTTTATTCAAGGAATTTTAATTCTTTTCTTGACAGGTACTAGAGAACTAACTCTCTGTTAGACAAAGCTGTTGTTTCTAACCGAGCGGAGATAGGAATTCCTATTTTCCGAAATCGCCAGAGAAAAAATTGAGTATTGAGTTGAAAATATATTGGCATGGACATAAAAGCAATTTATCATCATGAAGAAGTCTCTTTTCTACAAATATTCATTTTTCCAATTTGATTTGGAGAAGAACTGATCTTTCTTTGTCTTATTCTCAAAAATAAAGAGTTTATAATCCAAGTCTATCCAAATCATGAATAACTTTGTTATTTTATTTCCGTTTAACGCTTCAACACTCTGCTCTCGAGTGAGAAAGAACGTCTTGAAAGAAAAGACATGACAGAATATGTGAATTTTAGAATGTCGATTTGTTGATAATTAATGACCCCTCATCTTGAGGCGGAAATTCGAATGTTCTCATTATTATTATTGACATTCTGATGAGTAGTGAATTCTCAAAAAATCATATCTGCGATTTTTTAATTTTTTTTTTGGTGTGACTAACAAAGAGGGAATTAATCAATTGCTTCGGTGATGAAATCATATATTATTTTTTTTTGAATTCTATTCATTGATACTCTTTTCTAATTCTTAAGTCCAAACCTATGTATTTTTTGAATAATCATAATATTTTTCTATGAAAAGTTAAACTCTTTAGGTATTTTTTGCTTTTTAAACTATCACATCGACAGAGTCGGAATCACTGTCGTCGGCCATGCCATGGTATCTGTCGTCTGAATGATCCTGATCGTGATCGGCTCCTTGGCCTTGATTCTGACCATGATGTCCTGCTGGCGCTTCTGCTTCTTCGATTTTAGCTCCTTCTCTCTCAAGTAACTCTTGATGTGCTTTCATTGTTTGATTTGGTGCCAGCAGTTCACTATCGCGAGTAATCCAAGTATTTTCAGTGTTGTACGACACATTGATCATCTCTTCAAGGAGTGTATCTACTATACCAGTCACCCATTTATTTCGAGAGAGGTCACTAATGAAAATGAAAAAAGTTAAGAAGGGCATCTCTCTAAATTTATTACAGGTAATCCAGATTAAGCCCAGTATAGAATTCCGCCTCCGCCAAGTCATCATCGGAGTCCCATGCATTCTTGCAGTCGTCAATTTTGTCTTCAAGTAAGTCCTGGAATTTCTTTGTTTTTATTGTGATATGAGCTTTCATCTCTCGAAGTCCCAATCTTCTTTTCTGTAGCTTCATCTAATTGAAAGCTATGAATACCAAGCCCAAGAAGGAATCATTTTTTTACTCCAGATTGAATTATTCCTGCAGGTGGATTCTGGTGTTGTTGAAGCCATTGCAACATCCATGACCATTGATCTTTGTTCCCAAAAAACCAGTCTCTGGCTCTACTATTTCTGCTGGCGAGCTAAGAATAATATTTTTATTAGAGAGCAGTTATGTTTTGTTTTCTTACCTTTAGAGCAGCAGAAGTGAAAGCATCAGTCTCTAGATAATAGTTACTGTTATCCTTTGCAAGTTTGCAAAGCATTTGGCAGAGAGAATTGACCTATTAAAAAAAAAAATAGTCAAGGGAGTCAACTTTTTTTCTTACTCGTTGGTCAGTGAGGGAATCCTCGAGCAAGGAAAGCTGGAACAAAGCTTTAAAGTAGGCTCGAAGTTCAGAAACCTCTTTATCGAGACCTTTCTTGATTGCTTCCACAAAGATGTCAGTGAACTTGGCATTTTCATAGCATAGATATGCGTAAAGGAAAGTGGTACTCTTCATCGCAATCTTGCTGCCGGAGTCTTCGAGCACTTTAAGCACAAAGAATGCTTCAGGGAGAAGAAGTGTTCTCTCCTCACTGCTTATATCTAAATCAAGCTGGCCGATTTGCCATTCGCTGCGTTTATCACTCTTGCCAAGTTTACAATGACGGACTAAGTAGCAAAGTGTTTGCCACAGGTATCCTCGCTGAGAGGAGTATGATTCATTATATGTTCGCCCTTTGCGTCTTGCAAGCAGCTCGTCCAGAGCTGTTCTGACTTTTTGTTTCTCTTCTTTCGCGAGCCCAATCGCTGGGTTCTCGTTTTCAGTGTACGAGACATCATCCATTTCTCTGAAGTATTTGTTGTGAGGAGAAGCTTTCTCAAAGAAGAAATCAAGGAGTCTGCCGATGAGCTTGTGCTTTATGAAGTAGCCAGCCACTTCAGGCCCACATCTTGCCATTTCATAGAATAACTTGAAAAAGTCGGTGTATTCACGGGAATATTTGGCTTCGAACGTCATGCTGATGCAGCAATTCATGAAATTGGCTGTTAAGGTGGTCGGAGCGCCTGTCACAGGATCTTTTTCATAGAGTTTCTGGGGATTGCCTTTTACTTCCTTTTCGTAGAGGCGACTGAACGCTTTAGCAACGAGACCAATAGTAAACTTTCTCATGTCCTAAATAATTTTATCCCCTCAATTTTGAGTCACAATAATTCTTAATTTACCCCAATTGGATTATCAAGGAAGAATTCATTGATAACCTTCTTTGACGTGAAGTTATGGATGACCCACTCACAAGCAGGGATATTCTTTTTAATGGTTTAAATGTTAGTATGATAGATATAATATGATTAATTACATCACTCAGAATCTGTTTGATCCCAGGAAGGAATCGAACAATATTTGTACGACTTTTATCTCTGATGATCGTGGTCAGAAGGAAGATGACTCCAACTTTGAGAAGTTCAAATTCACTGAGAGAGCTTGGTTCCAAATATTTTTCGATATCAAAAGCGTTTTTAATCAGCGTATGATTCCATGAAAATCGATGTTGGAAAACAAGGTCTGAAACGAAATCAAAATATTCTCTGCTGAACACGCTCTTGTGGATATGGAACTTCATGTTATCCTCATGCAACTCTTTAAGAAAATCTTCTGGAACAGCATGCGAAACTTGGACTGATTTTTGTTTTGTAAGCTGAGTCTCCTTCTTATCAATTGCATTATCATTTCCTTTGTCGACTTTGCCATCTAGGTCCTTTTTCTCTTCACTATTTTCAGCAGGTTTCTTAAGATCGCTTTCTTTCAAAGGGGTGACTCTTTCGTAGAAAAGAAGATACGCGTTCTTCATTTTCTCATGCATGGATCCGGCAGCATCGCCACTAGCTGTGTAATATCTCCACCTTTTTTATTGTACACAATAATGATAAATTTTCACATGAATTCAATCATTATTCTTACTTCTCCTCGCCTCCGAAAGCCTCATTCGGGATGTCTTTTGGATCGAAAGGCGTAACAATTGTATCATTAAACTCAATCCAGCGTTTCTCTTCGGGAATGCTTGGATCAGCCTCTCTATCCTGAATAAGTGAGTAGTAGTGCCCAGATTCAGCAGTGCCCGAGTGTATCACGATACCGGTGAGCTTATAGTCAAAATACTCTGGTGGAAGCTCGTCTGACTGTTCTACCTTATTCCGTTCGGCTGACTCTTCTTCTGACTTTCCTTTCTTCTTAGCTTGCTCGGCTTTTCTCAAGCCTTGCTGAGTGTATGGTTCGAGGTTCAATCTATTGGGGAATTCGAAATAGTCATTCACTTTTTGTCTCTGCATGGTGTCAAAATCAAATTCGAATCGTTTTAACACAAAGATAAGATAATTTGGAAGTCTCTTAAGGCAGGCTCTCTTGAGTGTGTTGAACTTCTTATTCGCTTCTTCCCACATGTAAGCGTTATCTCCTTCAAGCATTTCTCCCTCAATGAAAGCCTTCAGGGATTGCTCCATATTTTTCTTATTTTTAACTTGAAGTTCGATGGTTAAGAAAGGTTCTTCGCGTTCTCTGTAAAGTTTTTTGCCCCCATCATCAGCAATAAGTTCATTAGAGAGAGTTCCTCCGAAAGTGTCTTTTATAAAATGTTGCTCTTTCGTATCTTTTGTTAAATTTTCAAGGCGATCCATGAATATGTTGAAGAATTCTCCGGAATCCATCTGTTCAAACACATTGGTTGGATTACCATCAAAATCTTTAAATGCATGGCAGAATCCTTTTGGATTAAAGTACTGCTTCTCACTTTGTGATAACCCATAAAAGATACACTATTAGATAAGAATATATCAAATTATTCTGTTATTTTTGGTAGGAGTATACCTTAAGGTGATACAAAATGTTGTCTTCTCTTGGAGTCACCTCATAGTGAAGATCATCAACTTCCAGAACCGCTTTTCTGAAAGAAGGGATCATATATAATTGCTGAAGTTGAGAGTTCATGTAGCAAACTATTTTTTTGTGAAGTGGAAAATATTGATTATTAATCATTCCTGAAGAACATTATAAGGAGCTTTACTGCATCCAAGATTTTTCAAGCCAACGTATCCCGTAAGTGATTTTTCATTTTCTTTAGCAGTTATATACCAGTCATGATACCGCTTTGTTCTCCAATGGCCTTCAACATGAATCGGAGTAATAAATTGAATAATTTCGCTCTTATTTTCATTGCACTGAGAAGCTAATGCCAGTAAGAGTCTGAAAGCAGCTTGTCTGCTATGATATGATTTGCATTTTGGAGGAGGAGTAGTGTTCTTATCGACGTTCTTTGGCATCTCGAATAAGCAATTGTGCAGAAGCTCCTTCACTAAGCCTCTGTCTTCACCATAGTACTTCGCTTTTTCTGGGAAACGAAGGAATAGGGCTCTCATAACTTGCAAAATACCGATCAAAACAGCATCATTTTCCTTGGCAGACTTTTCCACAGGTTTACGGTGCTCAATAACATTTGTGAGTCTATCCATAAGGTGGTCAACGTCTAATGATTCTTTGGAGATATCGCCAATATCCAAATTACTGATAGTGTTAGAAATGAGTCGGAAAAATACGTCTGAACGTTCCTCCTTGAGTAGCGCGTTGTCCAAAGTTTTCTGAAGAAGAAGAGGGATAAAAAATTGATGAGGTTTGCGGGGGAGACTGGACTCACTAAATTTGGTGAACAGATTTAATAGCCCGTTAGATAATTTATCCTTGAGGTGTCCATTGTCTGATTCCAGCAATCCCACGTTGATCATACTTTCGAGATGTGTAAAGTTATAAAGATGCTCGAGAAGTTTGGGGTTGGTATCAACAATGAGTAAAAAGAGAGATTGAGCATATAAAACAACTTCTGATTCATAATAGAGAGGAACTGGCACTCTATAAGAGTCATTTTGACTTCCAATTCGTATAGTTGGTTGTTCACTCTGGTCACTACCAGCTTCTGCCTTTTCCCTTGCAAGAGAATACTCACAAACTTCGTGGATGATATCGAGAAGAAGGGGAACCAATTTATCAGCTACCGTTTGGTAGTCTTTGCCATAAATTTGCTCTAGAGGAGCTTCAGTTTGGAAGTAACAAACAAGCTTAAGGACAAGCGATGTTGCCATCAAAGAATGCAGTCCCTTGATTCTAGCCCCTGAAGATGACATTATTATCGAAATTAAGTGCTGAAGCCCATCTTTTTGCAAGAATCTTTTCACCCATTCCGTGTCAGCAAATTCTATCATTGGGCACTGTCCGAAATCAGGTGGACTTTGGATTTGAAGATAAAACAAATCAACACTTTTGATAAACACAAAAACGACTTACTTGTTTCTTTCTCTTTCAGGATCATAAGCAAACTCTTCAGCAGCCTGTAGGCAATACAGAAGTCGGTAGATATTGCGCGAGTCAAAGATAGTCTCCCAAGGATCACTCAGCTGATAGATCTTTTTCTTGATATTAAGATTTGTTGGTAATCTCATTAGCACGTCCCAAATTAGCTTCACAGTGTCTTAAAAAAATTGAGAGAGTGGACAGTTAAAAGAATGCTCATTTTCTCTGAAATTTACCTGAGTCGTCTGAAGATAGCAAAGAAAAGAGTAGGTCGAAGTATTCGGGATTGGATGCTACGATGCTTCTAGGATGGAATGGTGTTCCTTGATTGCCTGTTGGGGGTTGTATTTTCTGAACAACGAATGGACCTGCGTAACCATATTCATTAATCTGCATCTCATCTTCATCTCTATCAATAAATGATCCTCTAGCAGAAAGCTTGAACTCATTCACGTTCAATCCGAAAGCTTCTCCAATTTTTCTTCTGAGAGTGCCGAGAGTTTGCATGTAGCCAACTTGAACAGTTTTAGTCACATTGTTCGGTTTCAAGACAACAACCATATTAATCTGGTGCATGTAGCGATAGTGTTCGGGACTTTTATGTGTTTCAGTTTCATTCTTTCCTTCGAATTTGTCGAAAAATCTCATGAGGAGCAAAACTCCACGATCGATCAAGGAGTTTTTCTTCTGGGTATTCCCTTCTTTCATCAGATTTAAACAGTCTGAGACGAGTTTTTCCCAGAGTAGAGGTTTCTTTTCCTCAAGGCTATCGTCCACTTTTTGATGGCATTCAACAATCAAATTAACAATTGAATCCAATGTTTCTTTGTTCATACAGACGAGGAACATATCCCAGAGTTGTTTCTTGCCGACGTAATCTAGATCAATAATCTTGAAGTTTCCACTTTTACCAACTCTAAATTTCTCTTCGAGCTGATTGATTGCTCTAAAGTATGAATCGAAACACGAGAACCCATCCTGAGTGATGTGTTTATAGTCAAATTTAGCCTGATTTCCCAATATTTCATTGAAAAAGAATGGGATTTCATTCTTGTTGATCATGAATATTGGGTCACTGAATCTGCTCACTTCACGTCGTGCCAACCATCTGTATAAGAAGGACTGATCGGCTTCGAATAAGGCGTCTATCACGTAGAGGTTCCAAATTCTCTCGATCTGTTTTTGGGTGAGACTCATCTCGTAGTATGGGTAGTTAATCATGAATTCAAGGAACACAAGACGATTGTTGAAATTGATGATGTAACTGTACTTCCCAACACAAAGTTTGTCTCTGATAGCATTATTCGATCTTGAGTAATCTTTATGTCCTGCAAGCTCTTTCTTCACTCTCGCTTGATGAACTTCCATGTCAGTTATGAGAGATTCAACAATCGAGAATTTTTCATCAAGCTCTTTCAAGATGGAAGTAAGAGAGTTTTCATGATCTAGCTGTATGTTATGATATGCATTGTTGAGGATGTAGTGAGCAAGGTTAATTGATTGGGAAACTGATTCATTCTTTTTAACATTTTCAAAGCACTTATAGAGGAACAGCCGTTTGAGTTTTTGACAGGCTCTTTCTTTCAAGATCGATGATAGTGCTGTTAAAGCGAGTTCTGCAGAATGCGAGGTGGCGCTGCTCGTGTCCAACATTAGATCCCAGAGGAGAGTAACACAGTAGAAATCTTTCTCGTCGACTTCTTCCCGAGGATTTTTGATTTCTCTGGGTTTCTTTTCGATCTCGACTTCGTCTTCAGCTAAGAAGTAAATATTAAGCGTAAGTTGAGGAGAATGCCCGAGAATTTACCTGCTTCTTCGTGAGAGGATTGAGCTCGAATTTGATCAATGACTTCCAGTCCTCTCGGTAAAGTGTTAATGGCAAATCCTTTTATAAGATTTAGATGGATTTCGTTCATTTCCTCGTGTGGGATTGAAAGGATTTTTTCATGCATTCGCTTTGCTCCTTCTTTCGTGAGGTAACCAGAGATACCGATAATGGTGTCATAAATAGCTCTAACAAGAGCTTCGTGTTTTCCTTCACAAGATGACCAGAGTAAATCAATTATTTCATTAGGAATCGTATCAAATTTGGCCATGAATTTGAGAATGTCACTGCACCTCTTGACAATTTCGAAGTGAATCGAATCACCGAGAATAAGTTCAAAGAGCTTATTGTCAACCACCCACTTAACGAATCTGTTGGCGTTCAAGTATTTAGTGCTTTTCAGAGATGATAGCATTCCTTCTGGATTGTTTGATTTCAGATAGTGTTCGTGGTTCTCTATTTTTTCAGAAATCTCCTTTATTTCGTTTATCCCTTTAAGCCGTTTTTCGAGATACTGACAAGTCAGAAACTTGAAAGCAAGCTCAAGTTCTCCAACCTCAGTGAATTCATAAATTTCATCAGGATTGTAGAATTTGCAAAGGAGTTCTTGAGATTTTCGGAGGAGTTTCATTGCAAGGTCTTTATCGAGGTCTTTAATTTCTTTCTGAGTAATGTGTCTGAATCTTATAGCGATGGCTTCCTTTATTTTTGGCATGAGTTTGGCTGCAAAGCTTTTATTCAGATATTTGTAAATGGATGAAATATTTGTCAAGAGTATCAGCATCAGCTTGAATGGAATGGGTGTCAATTCACCTGTTTTGGGATCCTTTGAACTGTAAGCAAAAACTCTCAGCCACTCATCAAATCCACCGAGTTCTCCGAAAGCGTTTATGAATTCGACGATAAGATGTGAGTATTTGACTTCAGTTTCATCTGCTGCTGGTTCTTCTGGTTGTTCTTCTTCATCAATTTTCCCAAAATAAGAGACTTTATAGTCAGCGCCTGCAAACTCACGAGACTTGCTGACTTTAATTGGAATGTCTTCTCGATCATAAGCCTGCAAATTTGATGTATATAAAACAAAACTTGAAAGATAAATTTTTACTGAAAAGTATGACCAAGTTCTCTGACAAGAGCCAAAAATATTATTCACCGAGCTACTGAGCTCATAAAAACTATGGATGACAGCCACTCTCTCGTTAGTTAGGAATGCATCAAGGTTTGTGAGTCCTTCAATATACTATAGGTGAATTATTATATAAATATATTTAGCCAACAAAGAGAAGAAAGATTTACATCAGGCAGAAACTCAGGAATCATTTTGAGCAGTTGAATGTAAAGCTTGAAATGCTTTAGGAAGTAATCAACTGAAGCAGGAAATTCTTCCTTCGGATTGCTATATTCGTGTTGAAGCACTCCATCCAAGTAGATAAAATCAGTTCCTCTGAGAGTTTGGGTCATTTCGTGAACACTACTGAAGCTATTTAGCAATCCATTGGAAAGGTATTTATCAAGCAATTGGCTTTTCTGTTGTATCAATAAGTCAGGGCTCAGGAAACACATAATTAAATTACCTCTTGCAACTCTTCGAAGCTATATTTCCAATCTCTGATAGCAAACTTTTGTTGACCTGTATAACCTATATATCGTAGATAAAGGATCATCTTTCTTGACAATAATAGAGGAAAACTCCTTACCTTGAGAGTGTTTTCTAAAGGGAGCTATCCTTGACGACACAAACTTATACCACTACGATTTCAAACGTTAGTTGGTCGACAACAAAGTAAATTGTATATTGAAAGGAAGAAAAAATCAAGGAGTTTGTATCATCCAAAAACAGAACAGAAAATGAGTGTAAGTCTCTATACCTCATCCCACTTATGGGACCATCCATCAAAGTTGATTTTGATGGTGTCGTCGCTGTCATCACGCTCAACTATTTGTGCTACACACCAGTTGCCTACGGTGTCTTTCGCATCGATATATGCGCCTTTGATGAGATACTCAGAAAATTCGTATTTTTGCTTGGTTTTGGGTTTTCGAGAGTCAGATTTGTCAGTGACAATCTGTTCTTCTTGGACTTGTCCTGGAGTCGTCATTATAGCTTAGAGAAACTATAATTGTAAAGATTTGAAGGAAATTTAATTTGTTATATCTAAGCAGGTTTTGGCTTGATTACCAACTTATTTTTTGGGATTTTTTTGTATGTTACAGGAAGTTACGGCAATTGGTTCTGACCAGAATTCAACTAATTCAGTCAACCAGCCAATAGTCTTAATCAAATAAAGCATCTTGAGCAAGCTGGGTAGAGAGCACTGTCTTCTTTCATCTGTTGCCCTTTGAAAATCACAAACGTTGCTCGCTGGTTCTTCTGACGTGATATTTTTTTCGCTAAACATTAGAAATTGTAGGTTAAAGTGCCGTTAATTGATACCTCATTGTAGTTCAAATGAGAATGAGGAGCAGACTAAGGTTTTAATAATGATTACTGCTCAGAATAATTCCGAATTTCACAAACAGACCTTTCGCAACCAGTACTTTGGCACTGAGAGTCGCTGTTTCCAGTCTAACCGGAATAATTTACTAAATTGCGAAGTATTCAAATGAGATCAATGCTGTTTTGAACTGAGCAAAAGAGATGGGATGCGATGCTTTTTTGAAGTTATTTTAAGTGAGTATTTGTTTATCTCCTACTTGATATTTAGTAATAATGGCAGCCTAGCGCATACATTCCTGTCCCCATCTGTCATTTGGGATAACTGAGGGATCTTCAACATATCTCGGTGATTTTAAGCGTATCTAGATTTCCTTAAGCAATCCATTCATATCTTCACTACAAATTTCGAAGTAATCTATGTTTTTACTAATAGCTTGACCCTTAGAAACATCAGATCCGTCGAAGTAACAAATGAAGGGAACTTTTACTCTGAATAATGTTGTGCATTCCCTCTCCCTCTTTAATTCACCTCTGCAAAGAAAGGCTATAAAGCTACTAAGATTCCAAAGAAATAATAAATGCTACAAAGACTATCATAACATATTTTTTCTTCATGTTCAAAAGGAAAGACAACCAGAACTCTCTAAATCTGACAAAATTCGTTTGTAACTTGAAAAAATATCTAATTTCTTCTCCTTCCACATTTTTTGGTGTATTGACTCCGATTTCTGAGATGTAGTCAATAAAATATTTCTAGTAATGTATATCTTATCATCAACGTGAAAAAGTATTAGTTATATCCACGTAATCGATGTATGGACTTTGAAAGTCGATCTCTATATCCAATTTAGAATTTGAACCGAAAAGGTAAATTATTGTTCTTATTTATTTTTTGTTTTTTTGAGTTTTGCTCTCCTACTCTAATTTGTCAAATAGTATCAACGATTTTTATTCGAATGGTTAGTTACATATTACTTTTAGTTCATTGCTCTAAGTTCCTCACGAAGTAAATTCAAAAATAAATATCACATTTAGATTCAATCAAATATGCTGCGCTTTATTCTTTTTCTTTTAAATTTATCTTTTTTTGTTTCTATATAAAACCATTCTACTTTTAATCGATAAGATTCACATTCTATTTATCCTTCTTTAAGTCATATAATCCTGGCGGGAGATTTAATATTTGCTCGTCTGCATCATAATCTCCAGGTTTCCTTTGTCGAACTTCATCTCTGTGAAACCCGAAATTTCCTAATTGAGAGTCATCTTTTCGTGTAAACTCTGCTGAGTCATCAAAAAAGGGTTGCTTGAGTTTCCTTGTATCTTCTTCAAAGTCATCAGAATTTTCGAACTCAAACATTCCTGCACCTTGCTTTTGGTCTTTCTTGACTATCATATCCAAATGTGGGAAGAAGAGTTTAGTGAGATTAACGTTCTCATTTGGAAGCGTGGGGAATGGATAATTCTTGTCAGATCGATCTGCATCAGGGTAATATTCATTATTTAGAGAGAAGTATGGTCTCGAGAAGTTATTTGAAGGCAAACTGGTCTCCGAGAAGAACCCACTGTCATCTTCAGATCCAGTGATGAACTGATCATATCCTTCTCTCGCCCGTTGGGGAGCATAGCGTGGTTCTTGCTTTGGAGAGCCAAAGGAAAAGAACGATTGATAATTGCTGGCTTTTTTTTCTCTGTTTGTCGAGAAGAGTCCGATGCCTGGTGTTTTCGATAGGATTGCCTGGCTATGTGACTCTGGATTTTGGAACGAAAAAGAGAATCTCTTCGGCTCTTCCACATTTTTCGCTTCATTTCTAGCAGCAATATTTCCGGATTGCTGTGGCGTAGTAAAGCTTTGATCGTCACTGGTTTTAGAGTCTTCCATTCCGAAAGGATCAGATCTCTTCTGCGATGACTGATTGAGCGGCTTTTCTCCCTTAAATAAGGAGCGATAGTTACCGAAGTAGTTGTACCGAGGCTCCTCTTCAGAATTCAGGTCACTATTTTCATTGGAATGATGACCCCAACTGTCTACTGAAGACTGCGATTGCCAGCCCCAAGGGTTTCTTCCTATAGGCTTTGTTTCTTCATTCTTACGGCCCTGACCAATTGTGCCTGGATCTTGCACTGCATGACCTGATTTTCTTCGTGCATTTGTCACATTTTGTTTTTCAACATTTTCTGGGCTCTTTGGGGATTGCTCCTTCTGCTCTTGAATTGGTAAATCCCTCTGACTTCCCACACCTTGAGGCTCAATAGTTTTCACAGCCTCATCATTTGACGCTGATTGAGTTGGATCCTGCTTTGTGGAGTATTCTTTGGGCACATAGACTTGCTGGACTTCTTTTTCATATCTCCATCCACGATTATGCCTTGCTGTTGCTGTTGTTGTCGGTTTAGCCCTTGATTGAGAACTTGCATATTGGCTGCTTTCTCCTCTGGTTGAATATGTGCCTTTCGGAGCACTAGAATAACTCTTTGAAGTTCCATGCTCATATTTTCGGGATGAAGATTTCTCTTGAATATTTTGTCCTTCTCCGATGGAGTCACGTTTAGGTTCTACTGTTCCTTGCTGGAGAGGTGGAGTCTCTCCAGTTTTCTCAGTTACTTTCAGCTGGCTCTCCGCCGGCTTCTTTTGCTTACTAGTGTCTTTTCTCTCTTTGACAGTTTCGACCTAAATTATTTATTTTGGAGAACATTATTGTTCGCTCAGCAGATTAACAATACCTGCGTAGCAAGTGATATTTGTGGATCTTTTCTGTCTGTTGGGTCGTCAGGACTTTTTTGTAGCTTATCTTCCCTGTTGGGCTCAACATGTGTCTCAGCAACTTCTTCTCGATTTGGAGTTTCCTCTAATGTTTGCTGTTTTTGCGGTTTGTTGGCAGTGTGATGAGATCTAGGCTTTCTTACTTTAGAGCTAGACTGGAATTGCCGGGCTTCCGGTATGTCCTAATAAAGTTATTTTGAAAACCGCCTACTATGAAAGCTTTTGAATACCTTATCAGAGCTCACTTCGGACTCGGGCTTTCCTTTGCTCCGTGGTGGGTTGTTTCGATCTTCTGCCCAGTCTGCCCACGACGTGCTTTTGTATTTTGGTTGGCTCAGGGATTCAAGTTCCTCTTTGAAATCTTGAGTCCTTCCTTTTCTCTTTCGTCCTTTCAAGTTTATATTATTGAGTTCTTCTTGAAGCAAATGATTCCTTTCTTCCAGAGCAAGAATATCTTGAGGTAGCACCACATCGCTCCAAAAGTTCAATGCTCTTATAATTCGCTGAGTTCGAGTTTGTCCATTTTTTTGGGAAAAAGCCAAAGGTTGCAGATATACATAAATGAACGACACAGCAAGTGCACAGGAGGCCATAGTAAAAAGCCCAGTCAGATATTCCGATCTGGCGTTGTAGAATACAGCCATGCTTTCCCTGAATTTTCTGGAAGGCATTTGGACTTCAAGGTCGAATCGGAGCAATCCTTCATTGGTATATATGAAGAATTCTCGAACAAAATAATTAAGGCTTGGATCTGGATAGTAACTAATGAGAATTTCTCTTTCCTGCTCAGGCAGTAATTCAAAGCCTTCGCAATTCATCACTCTAAATCCATATGCTTCACAGCCCTGGTTCTTGATGGACATTTTTTCAATCTTCAGTGGAAGATTCCCAACGTTTTTCGCTATAAAGCTTCGAACTACTTGTCTCGAAAATTTAGAGTTCCCTTTGCTACTAAGAGAATCCTGCATTGTTGCCAACTCGGCCCTATCGAAATGGAATGGTAGGCGATTTCGATTCTCTTCGTCAAAGTAAAAGGATGTCTAGTCAAATAAGAAAAATTATTTCTATTTAGGAAAATTAAAGTCCTTACAATTCTCTCGAACATTTCAGAGTCTATGGAAACTTGCCTTCTAACTTCGATAAATTCCAACTTGCCAGATCCTCCAATTCCTTTTAGAGAAACCATGTGGATGCCAGTCAAATTGTTTTTCACTAGTAATATTGCACTGGTTGGTTTTGTTCGCTGGGGATGGAAATAAATGGCTGGCAGAGTTAAATTTGAGTGAGGGGCTATCGTAAACGTCGTCTCTCTCATCTGAGGGTTGAGATAGATTTGCTGCTCAAGCTGCGTCTCTTTGAAATCAGGGTTTAAGCTGACGAGCTCTCTTCCTCGGAAAAGGTAGTCTGGGAAATCCCTTTTGTATTGTACTTTGCGATTTTTCTCGAAAACTTGGGAGAAATATTCAACGATTTTTTGTCCTAAAGTTTGGTTATATTGATTAATTCCGAGAGAACGATTTGGTTTCGGAGACGCGTAACTCATGTAGTTGATGTCATAAATTTCCTCACGCAGAGGTTCCCGGATGACTTCGTAGTAGCTTCCAAAGTCTGGATCAGGTCTCACGATGTGGTTGGTCTCAAATAGCCAGGTTAAGTTGGCGAAAAATCCATCAATATTTTTAAACTTTCCACGAAGACAAGTGAAATTCGCTCTTTTATAACCAGGCAATACAATAGAATCATCGCTCTCTCTGGAGTTTTGATTCATCATATCGCATTGTTGGCAATAGGAACATCGATTTGGAACGAAATGTGTCATTTGGTACTCTTTTTTTTTGTTGAAAAAAATAAACGTTGGTTACTTTCGATTATCTTTAATAAAAATTTACTATCATATATGCCTCCTGCAAAGTGTGATCTGATCTTATTTCCCTCTTTAAATACTGACTCAATAATTTGATCGTGGAAACAAATTGCAATGGATTCGTCGACAGAAGGACGACTTCTATTTAAATGGGAATGTGAGATGCATTTTCTAATGAGGCTTAGTTACCTAGAATATTTTTGGATGAGCGAATCCAGGCTCTGAGAGTTATTGAGGTCATCTGGAGCTAAGAATAGTTGAACTTTCATAGGTTTGTCTGAAGGGTTGGAAATTGTAATCTTTTTATCTTGTCGCTGGTAAACTTTGGTAAGTCCAAAATCAATTGTTTCTTCAGTCAGGAACGGCTTTGCAAGATATGCGCGCACACTTAACTGTATTTTTTCGAGAACATCAGTTTCTACATCTAATTGAGCTCTGATCTCTGTTCCCTGCCGGCTAATTATCGCCTCCCAAATCTAAATAAATCTGATATTTCAATAGATCTATGAGAGTAATTTTACGCTTTGACTCTCTCTGAAATTTGCAAAATCCATAAGGGTCACTGCGTAGATGAAAGGCCCAGAAAAGTTCGTCGTCACAAAATAGTTTTCCTACAAAGGATAGAAAATAATAATTGCAGAGTGAGAATCAAAGAAAAAGAGGGGGTAATTTACATCTCTTGGTTTCTTCGAAGGATCAAACCTCACTAATGCTATCTTTGATCGATCTTTTGGAACAATGGTTTTAGTGAGGATGATTGGGATAACACTGGGATCATTTGATGTGATAGATTTGATCTGCAAGGGCACCATGTAGTTCGATCGGGCTGAGATTTGATGCTCTTTTATCAGTGAAGGGAAGGCTGGGTCAAATCTAATGATGCTGGGGGTAAATGTAAGATTCCCATCTACCGTTCGCAATGACACGGCAGCTTGAACATCCTCCTAATTATTACGTCAAGTTTAGATTGTATAAGCCTTAACTCTATAACTTACAGTATCAGTGCTGAATTTTAGGAAACCATTGAGAATCTCTTCTTGAGCCATATTTATGTTCAACGAGAAAACCGCGATTTCGTAAGGTTGAAGTGGCAAAATCGGACGATTTTTCGAGCCTTTTCGATTAATTACTTTTCGACCATACTTGAGTGCACCGTTTGCTTCGGTCAGAGATTCCAAATAGAGTTTTATTTGAGGGATAGTGCATTCGAAGGTGTTTATTGTAACAGGGAGAGGATTTAGGTTCTTCACTGTAAAGAGACGCTTTCTTGCCTAATGATATTAAAATAAAAAAAAGTTAGACCGTTTGGCTTCTTAGTTGATTCCAAGAAGAAACAAAATAAACGAGGGTTGGAAAACCAATAGCAATAATGATAAAACTCTTGCTTACTTCTCCGATAGCTACATTTCCAAAATTAAAATCCAGTATTTCTGATGCGTTGCATCCACCTTCATATGATTGATCGTTTTTTGTCATTGCGCAGAGGAGAGTATTGTCGTAAAACGTAAGTTTGAGTGGGAAAAACAGATGGCCCGACTCTAGGATCAAAAATTCGCTCGAAAAAGGAAGTGGCAGTTCTCTGAGTGGACATCTGAATGTCAACTGGAGAAGCTTTTCTTTTTTTCTCTGAGAAAAGGTTTTGTCAATTCGGAAATTCGTCCACTTTAGCGATTGGGTTGTAGTCTCGATCTGATCGAAATTTAAATCCACTAAGAAATTATTGGTGATGGAAATTTCTTTTTGGATTTCCAATATTTCCGTATTCCCAACAGTTTTCCTAGCAATTTTATCCTTAACATCATTTTCAAGGCTTTCAAGCTGATTTCCAATATAAAATGACCTTTCGAGATCCGGTATTTTCAGAGGCATGGGATGAATTGCATAACGGTACTCTAGAGAAACGGAGTGTCCACGAGAAGAGTTTGTAAGAGCTATCAAGTGACCCGAGAAAGATGTAAGGCGATCTGTTGAGATTGCTCTAAGTAGAAACAGCGCCACAGTTCGGTTTGTAGTGAGTGGAGGCAAAAGAAGTTTATCTTCAAGTTTTAAGACTGCCAAATTCATTTCTTCAGGCGGTCTTGTATATTTCACATCCCAGATTTTAACCGATTCGTTCGTCGGATTACTCATTTGCAATTTGACTTCATAGGTGACCTGGTTTAAGAAGAAATACAATTGAAGTCAAAAATTCAAACTAATGATTTTACTTGATTATCACTCAATACTCCAAGGTCGATTATCCTATGTGTGAACATGATATCCAGTTTCCGGACATTGAACCGCAAGATAATTTGTAGTTTTGTTAGCTCAGTTTCGACTAAGACTTCGACGAAATTCTCACCCACTTTCTCTGCTTGGTACCACACATGAATGAACTTTCTTCGGGTACGGCTGGGCACTTCCCAAACCTTCTCTAAAGTTTGATTCTCTAGTCGTTTGATCGTTCCTGTTTTGTCCCTGTTGGAGGAAAATACGACATCATTAAGGTCTACAGGTACCATCATTCTTAAATCAGCATCGGATTTAACATTCACAATCTTCATGGGCTATTGTTAAACAAGGTTATCATTAGACTCAGTTTAGAAAGCAGAAAAAAATAAATATACGTTGGCTCCTGGATTGTATAAGGAGAGAGTTTGGTTCCACACTTCCCCTTCAAACAGCTCAAATACTGGAAACTCATCCACTTTTAGGACATTTGGTGTGCTCTATTTTGTAGAGTAATTGTTTAACAAATTAATTAGGCCCAAAAAATTAAATGAATACTTCTCCCATGACAGTAATAATAAAATTGCGAGAGCCTTCAATCGTTTGTGTCTGAGAGTTTATAACGTTTGCCGGGATAACAATTTTCCCCTTGATGTTTCCGAGTGTAAATGGAGTGAATTTTATTCTGAAATTGTGCTTGAACTCTGATTTGAGAATTTGACCATGAGAATCAGGATCTGGTATTGAGAACTGCTGGTTTTCGACTTGGAACCCTAAAAATTGGATGTTGAGTTTCTGGCATCTTTTCTCTCCAGGCTTATCTCCTTTGATCGAAATAGCAAGGGTCTTGTACGAAATTGTATACAACTCTCTGTTGAAAGAGGATTAATACTCATTGAATTTTAGCTGTGAGCAGATACCTTTGCTTAAAATCAACAATTTCTGGTTCAAATACCACACAGTCTCTAAAATCAATCGATAATTCATCTTCATTGTCAAGACTTGATTCCGGATGAAATGGTTGGAAGGTATCGTTCATCAGAAGAGAGTAGTAGCTGAAGTTATGATAGCTCCTTCTCAGTGTAATGTTTGTCAGATCAAGTTTGCTACTCTGGAAAGACAGATCCTCTTTCTTGAAATCCTTTAAAGTAGTCGCTGAAGCAAATCCTTCAGGAAGCTGATAATGAGAGGAATCGTCAGCGAGGTGAACAGGGAAAATAGGGTTTACTGAGAAGCTTGCTGGTGAAATTTTAGAATGGTCACCATATTCTTTTCCAATTTTTTCGCCTACAAGGGGTTCAAGGGAATTTCTTAGGACATAATTTCTTACCCTGAGAAGACGAAGCGAGAACGGCAACAAGCCCAATAGTGGTAATCAGGAATATTAATGAGTTATTCTTCATCTAATTTTGCCTTGTTAAGCAATAAATCTTTGTTTTTTAATTGTTGAAGACAACGAAAAGGAAAACTTGATCAGAGGAGAAGATTGCATTCTCAAAAAAAAAAAAACCCTTGAATTTTGTTACATCTGTATATTGTTTGTAGAATGGATCGATGGTTTTTCAATATACAACTTCCCTTAAACCAAGAAAAATTTTTTGCGGGGGTGCAAAGTCAGTTTGAAAGAATTGAAATTGAATTAAACTCTCAAATTTAAATATTTTTCGTAACAAGAACTGACTTCTTTCTTATAACATAAACTTGGAACGATGGAAAATACAAGAACAGCCTTTGAGAGAGAGTTGCGACTCAAACTTAATCAGAAGGCAACTGCGAAGATTCCTGAGGACGCTGTTTTACTGAGGAATTTCAAATATTTTGACCTAAATAATAACGGAAGAGTTGACAGGAAAGAGTTCGTTAAAGTGATTACCAAGATTGGAGTAAATTCCTTTGATCCACAAGTAATCCATTTAGTCACTGTATTTGGTGTTTATTGATGATTTATTGTAGGAAATTGAGAACATTTTCAGCATTTATGATTTGGATGGAGATGGAAGTCTCGATTACAAGGAATTCGCATCAATGTTTTTTAGCAATGACACTGGCTTAACAAAGTAAAACAATGGATTTGGTACTTCCTCATTCGTAATCGAACTCTAGAAAAAACTCGCCTTCAAAAGCCGTGAAAAGAAATCAAAATTCCAGCAGGTATAAATATTAGTTCTTAATTCATCTTGTTTAACTTCCTGTTCGTTCCAGAGTCGAAGATATGATTAAGAAGATCAAAGCAAAACTCGCCAACCGAGGCACCAACGGGTTATTTGGATTGGCTCGGACATTTAGAGTAATCCCAAGGTTAACAATTTTGAATGAATTTATTGTTAATTAGAATGCTGATGAGAACGGCAATTCAAAGCTTGAGTTCAGCGAGTTTGCAAAGTGCATGATGGATCTTCGTCTCGGTCTCTCAAAAGAGGATATTCAAGAACTCTTTATAGCTTTGGACAAGAATAACGATGGTGTTATTGTATACGATGAATTCGTTGAGATCGTTAAAGGGTCACTCAGTGTGATGAGAAGAGGACTGATAGAGAGAGCATTCAAGCGTCTTGACCGCAAAAATGCTGGCATACTTGACCTTAACGACATTAAGGCTTTTTACGATGCGACTCAACATCCTGACGTTCTAACAGGTCGCCGTCGTGAAGCTCAAGTTCTGACGGACTTTGTATCTACCCTCGAAGAATATCTCGAATTGAAAGGGATTAAAAATGACATTGTCACTCCTGATGATTTCATCGAATATTATTCATTTATCAGCTCAAATATCGATGACGATAAATACTTTTCAGACTTACTCACAGGTGTCTGGAGGCTAAACACACTCCAGAAATTCGCACCCAGGGATGACGTCCAATACAACGTCAGAGATTTCAGAGACAGTAAATCCGGAAAGAGCTATGAGAACAAGAGAGGTTCCGAAACCAAAGAGAAGGAGCAAATATCAATAAATAAGCAAATTGAATTGCTTATGCAGCGATTCCGGAGTAGGCTCTCACTTAAAGGAGCAAGAGGATTCCTCAACATACACAAGCAATTCCAGAACTATGATTCTGATCATGATGAAATCATTACCAAGAAGGAATTTTTGAAGGTCGTAAAAGACTTCAGAGTTGACATCACAGAACAAGACTCTCAATATCTGTTTACTGTTTATGACAAGCTCAATGCGGGAGTCATCAATTTTGAGGACTTTATGGCCGGAGTTGTCGGCGAAATGAACGAGTCACGAGCTGAAATAGTTGGGCAAGCTTGGAGGAAAATCGACAGAGATCGCGAAGGAAAAGTGCCAATGACAGCTATGAAAACCTACTTTGTCCATTGCAGGAATCACCCTGACGCGAAATCTGGCAAAAAAACTGAAGATGAAATCCTCGAAGAATTCATTGAAACTCTTGAGACACATCAACAACTGGTACTGACATACTTCAAAATGTTTTTTTTGAGATTTATTTTCTTAAAACGTTTATTAGAGATTTGCATCAATGGAGGTTGTCACAAAGGAAGATTTCTTCGATTACTTCTCGTACCTCAGTGCCGCTATCGACGATGATAAATATTTTGAACTCATTCTCGTTAATGTCTTCGATATGGTACTTGAAAATAAGCAAACTAACCAGTACGCCGGAAAGTGTATGATTCAATTTTCTCTTTTGAAAATTCTAAATTTTTTTGTATTGATTAGCTCAAAGAGGTGAATTTATTGATCCTAAAAAAGGCTATCTGTATGATTTCCATCGTGGAGTCTTGTCTGGAAAGGGCATAGCAGGCTCTGCGCCTTTTGGAACTTATGAGACCACAAATACTGTGAACTACTCAAAACCAAAGTACTGAATAATTTATTCTGGTCTTCCCCTCTAATCATTTATAAACCCACTTTAGCTTCAGTTCACGAACTTCAGGCATTCAGACACCTTCAGGAAAAGGCGGCTCCTTTGGATCCAGACAGCAAGTGGATAGCGTCCGCATAAAAGAAGTTTTGAATGGATTGAGAGCAAAGTTGAAACAAAGAGGAGCAAAAGGAATCATTGGTTTACAGAGAACCTTCAAAATTATCGATGACGATGGTTCGAAGAGTCTCTCTTACGATGAGTTCCTCAAGGCAATGAAGGATTTCAGAATTGATATCAAAGAAGATGATGTTCCCAAATTATTTTCGTATTTTGACTCCAATCAAGACGGCAGCATCAACTATGATGAGTTCTTGAGGGCTGTGATTGGAGAAATGAGCGACTTTAGAAAAAATATTGTGAAAAAGATTTTCACAAGACTTGATGTTAATGGTGATGGAGTCATTACCATTGACGATATCAGAGGTAAATAAAAGTTTTATTATCACTGGATTTCAATATTTCTAAAACAAAAAAAAGATCTCTACAATGCACGAAACCATCCTGATGTGAAATTGAACAGAAAGACTGAAGAAGAAGTGCAGTTGGAGTTTTTGGATACCTTTGAAAATCATCACGCAGTGAAGGTAGTGCTATTTTTTTATCCATTGTCTGAAAATTAAACGGCTTGACAAATTAATTAGACCAATGATCCTAAAGGAAGAGACAAAAAAGTCACCCTCGAGGAGTTCATTGAATATTACAACAATATTAGTATGTCCATTGACGATGACAACTATTTCGAATTGATGATGAACAACAGTTGGAGGAATAACAACCAAAAAGTTGGAGGCTGGAAGGGAGACTACTCGAATACACGCTATAGACCTCAGACTTCTCAAAGACCATTTTAATATTGTTAGTGATCTCTTTGGCCATATTATTTCGTACCAAATTTTAAACTTTAAGAAGAGGCGATAGATAAGAAACATCAATTGAAGCAAATGAAATTTAAATAGAAATACACTCAAAAAAAAAAAGAAGAAGATTTTCCCAAAAAAATTTAAAATAATAATTATCATTTGATATCAGAGTTGAATAATACTTTATCTTAAACTACGGAAAGCCAGCTCTCAAGACTATCGATTTTGGTTTAAGTTTTGATAAAGTTTGTTCAATATCACTAAACTTAGAACGGGGGAGTTTTCTTTAAGCTACTGGAATGGTTCAATTTCATTTAACGTTATGAATTTTTTATTTTTTTAAATTTTTTTTCACAGCTAACTGCTCAACAAAAGATAAACGAGCAACAATTCTTTCCTTTCAATCCCGCTGAGTATGGAAATTAGACTCTGCAAACATAAGAACTACTTTGGGTAACATAACGAACCCATCGGTAAGGATTGTAATCTTTGTCTTTGCCTTCAATTCTCAAGTACTTGATTTGCAATCCAGAGACATTGAACATAGGAATTTCGAATGTTAGGCTGATAGGTCCAATCTCCTTTCTTGCCGTGAATGTGTTTGAATTCGTCAGAAGCGATATTTTGGTTTTCAGAGTCTGCTCAGCACCTCCTGGCATCTTCTTCAGATGCCATTCTACCGTTCTAGTAGATTCATTATATTCGACTTTCTGGCCTTGAGCGTTTTTCTCGAGTTCATTATGCACATTTGAAACACTCTTCGGCACCGAAAATTTAGCAATAACATAGGTTGCGTTCATTTCTTTAGGGTAACAGGCTTTAATTTTAAGTTGCAATTCAAGCTTGTAAGGGCTCACTTCATCTATGAAAGGGAAAACTCTGAAAGGAGCAGTGAAATCTCCTGTAACTCTGTAATTCATCACCGTGAACTCGCCATCAGGAGGTTTAATTCTAAGAACTCTGCTTAGATCAAACTCATTTGTGTTCACACATTCATGAAAGTTGCAGTCATCAAGCATATGAGTGGAAATCATTCCAGGCTGTTTCCCAATGACAAGGTCTTCATTCAAAGCCAATTTCAAATCTGGATTACCATGTAAGTAGCTCTTCATTTGAATACAACCTTCAATAGAACTATTGATCGTGTAACCACTGGCATTGAATAAGACAGATATCTTCTCGAATATATCAACAAATATTTCATTCTTCTGTTTCTTGTTATCGTCTTTCATCCAGACTGGTCGTTGAACTGCAACCGAAGAGATCGTATTTCCAGGCGAGAAAATCCTTCCAGAAGTTGAGATGTTTTTAACGGAGTCAACAGGCACGGGTTCATTCACTATAAAGGGTTTGATGAGCTCTGTTGAGGTGAGCTGAGGGTAACCAAAATCAATTGCTTCATCTAAAATCTCGTAAATAAGCACAAAGTTTTTTCTTATAGCTTCCTCAGTCAGAACACCACAAAAATCTTTTATGACTTTTGCGACTCTAGATAGGACTTCCATCAATAAAGAAGGAGCGACATTATGACGGGTGGTTGCAACAATGTAAAGTCCGGTCTTCTTAAGGTATACGAAGTTTATACCATCCTCATTAAACAAAGGAGGCGCGTCGCCTTTTTCAGTTTTCACCCTGCGGAAGAACATCTCAGGTGTAGTACGAATGAGATCAGCTCTAAAATCCCGGTTGATGATCGTGTCTCCACGAGCTGACAAAATAAAGAACTGAGAAATCATCTACTTTTAAATTTGCTTTACAAATTAATCTCTTTTTCACCTCTTTATGCTAAGATTCATCTAAAATATGGCAATATCTGCTACTGTTAAAAGTTCTGAAAATCAATAAGATTGATAATTAGCTTGCCCCGAGTTCTGATCATCCAATTTTCTTGAGGAAGAATGTTCACAAAAATCCCTTGCAAAATGGTTATAAGATTCAAGCCTATGCAAGGAACTACCAATTTCTTCTGATTTTCAATAGTTGTATTCTAAGAAATTGTAAGTTTATCTCGAATGAATCTGAAATAACAAGAATGAAATCAATGTTTCAGTTAAAAACACCAGAGCCTTGAAACTACAATCAATTTTCTAGAGGCAGTTTCTGAACAAATTGTGGTTAATTATTCCATTTTCATTGCGAGATTGAGGTAGATGTCTCTATCGAGTCATCCTTAGCTTGGAAAAGATTTTTTTCAGATTGATTCAGCATTTTGATCAATATTTATTGCCACGAAGTAATAATAGTTACAATAAATTCTTTTTTACTGTTGAAGGAGGAATAATAATAACTTTTGAGCATCCGACATTCATTTAACTTAATCTACCCAATATAGCTCATAGCTTGTGATTTTAATGAGATCTATCTATTAATATATCCTTTCTTCAAAAGAATGGCTTGTTCATTCCCTGATTGCCTAAAAGTATTTTACAAACGGATTTCTAAAAGAGAAAATACCATTCATATTTGAGCCGAATCCTTGATTACTGGTATAAGTAACAGGACCTTGATTCATCCCGACTCCAAAGCCAAAATTTGTTCCACCAAACCCTTGATTTTGTCCATAGCTAGGACCTGTGTTGTAACTGGCACCACCACTAAGCTTTGTTGGACTGTTAAAGAAGTTGTCTAGATCTTCCTTTGTTGAATAGAGTTGAGATGTCCCCGCTCCTCCAAAATTCATGTTCATTTGATATGTTTGCTTTGCTTTTTCTTTCTCTTCAACTTCTTTTTTGAGGTCACCAAGGTCAACCAAGCCAGATTCGAGTCCTGTAAATAACTAAAATGAAAATGGGCTGTTATTGAGCCAAGGTCTGATATTAAACTTATTTACGGATTTTTTATTGCTTTCAGCAGATTGAAAATCGGTGAATCCGTCGTCTTCGTTGGACAATTTTTTGCCCTGCTGGCTTTGATTTGTCGAATTAAGGAAGGTACCTTTTGACAAATCTATTGGGGTTTGTTGGGTTTTTGTTCCGAAATCAAATTGTTGATTAAAGCCACCAGTTGTTGGGGCGAAATTTGGTGCAGGTTGATATGTTGATGTTGGCTGGAAATTTTGAGATTGAGCAAAGCCTCCCTGCTGAAATCCTCCTGGGAATTGATTGGGGACTTGTGTGTTATTTTGGAAGCTCAATTGCTGAAGTTGAGTTATTGGGTACGAAGGGTTGGGTCCCCAATTTTGAGACGGATAAGTATTTTGGGGTTTGAAAGCATTATCAAGAGCACTAAGTCTCTGTCCTTGCGGATCTATTTGGCCTCCAAGAACAGTCGGAGTTGCTTGATATAATGACTTGATATCAATAGACGTTGCTTGTTGAGGCTGTTGTTGCTGTGTTTGCTGGTTTCCTCCTGCTGTGTTATTTCCATTGCCGGTCGAGGTTTTCGGAGCATTATCCCAGTCCCCTTGACAAAAATTTAATCAGACCTCAGTCGCGATTGAGAAAAATACATCCACCATCATTGCCTGATTTTTGATTGGTCGTTACAGAGGCTTGACTCCAATCAAAATCATCACCTTTATTACCTTGTTCTTCATCATCTGCATCCAAAATTGACACAGGCTCTTTCTTGGGTTCATCTCCTCCAGGACCACGTAGCGGCTTGAGATGACCACTAGAAACGCCAGTCTTAGGCTTTGTATCCTCTACTTATGTATATTAATTTTCATAACCCACTGAAATTTAATGTTTTACCCGGCTTCGAGGAAGTCTCTTTCGATTTTGTTGTCGTTCCTTTTGACTTAGAGTCGTGATCTTCATTTTTCGTAGTCTTCCTCCATGAAGAAGCTACTTTCATATCATCATAAGAACCACCGATATTTCCACTCCCTCCAGGCATGCTTTTATTGCTATAGCCTCCATAGCTACCTCCTGTGGAGTGAGAGTTAGATCCAAAGCCTTCAACCTTTTCTACACAAGGGTCTTATTTATATGCTTTTAAAATTTGAAATTACTTCCATGAGTATTGCTAGAACTGAATGAACCAAACCCTCTTCCTTCACTACTAATTGCTTGCATGTGTGCAGCTATTTCGTATCAGCATGTACTCAGAGAAACCATTTTGCATAAAGATTTACTGCCGATCTTTTGCCTGAGTTTCTTGGCATTTTCTCTTTCCTCTTCAAGCTTGCTTTCATCTGAAAGCAACTCGATTATATGTTTCACCTTCTCTTGAACTAACAATATAGACGTCATCACACGTTAATTTAATAAAAAAAAATTTCTCACTTGCTCCTCCTCTTTCTTGACCATTATCGTAGTATGAAAAATTTTGGAATCTTCTGATCTGGTAGATTTCATCTTTGAATTCTTGGATTGATTTTGGAGAACCATTCTTTATCAAATACTCGATCAGAGTCAAGGTCTATCAAGGATAAAAGGTTAGACAAGAATTGGAAAGCATTTCAAACAATAGAAAAGATCAGGCAAACTGAATAGATTATTCTAGATAATCAAAATGTAAAGAGTGATTTCACAATGCGAATTGCTTCGTGCTTACTTTAAGAATTCTTCTCCATTTTGATGAATCTGAGTTGAGTTTCTTCCAAATATGTTTCATGATCGTGACAAAATCATTGCTTGAGTGTTTAAAGATGAAAATTTCCAAAAGGACTGACGTTTTTTTTTTTTACTAACTATAAGAGTGCTCAGCAATCTCCTGAAGGATTTTGGTTGGAGCATTCCAATTTTCACTGCTTGTGGCTTCGATGAGGTCTCTTTCAAATTGAGTCTTCGTAATTTTATCTTTTCTATTGTCAAAAAGAATTCAACTCGTAAGTTTTGGTTTGAAGGAGTTGGTCTTACAAGCTTACGGCTGCACGCCTTGCTTGTTCCAAGACATCCATACTCTTTCTGATATTCGATGGATATTAGGGCTCTTAAGAAATTATTTCAAAGGAAATCCTGTTGTTTATTAATTAATTTTGAAATACGCATATTTTAAGGGGATAAAGATTTGAATGAAGATATCATATCATTGTAGTTTTGCTTCTTGCAAGCATTATTGATTGAAGAAATGAGCTTAGAGACAAAACAACTCAACAAGCAGAGAGCAAATTATTTGAATTTGATGTCGCTTCGACAAATACACAGAAAGAAGCTTTTGGAAGCAATAGTAGTCAGCCACAAGGAATGCTAGTCCCTTTCAGAAAATTTAATAGTTTTGGGCAAGTTCTTTCGGTTGAATCTAGAAGATAATTGTGAAGATCTTATAAATCCCCAATCTGCCATAGGTAGAGTGTAGTTATCTCGGTACTCCCTTGAAACTAATCAAAACTGTTGGAGTAAATTTCACAGGCAATTTCGTATCCAGTCAGCTTATCCTGATGAAAACAGTCAGCAAGCAAACCAAGATATTCTGTAAAATTGCTTCTGTCTTAGAATAATAATTCCAGAGTTGAAACCCGGTAGAGAAATCAGGGCCAACCACTCACTAATACTCTAAATGCAGGAGCGATTAGCCAAATAGAGTCAGAGATTTATTTGGTGCGAAATCTGAAATTGAGAATCCTGAACGTTTTTCTTCATCGTTTGAAGCTTTCTCTTCCTATCTCGTTAACCAAAGGCTTAAAAATTTGTTACTGATAGTTTTGAAGATATGTACAAGTTCCCATGTGAAGTTAATCAAATTAAACGAAATTACAGTGCAATTGATTTGATTACCATGAAGATCTATCTTGGCAAAACCAACTTAATATGCACTCTGCCTGAGTTACAGCTGTTGAAATCTTTGCATTCGTCGAAAATAAAATCAAATAAAATAATTTTGCTCAACCGGTTCATGTGTTGGATTTGATCACATGGAATCTCTTTCAATCGAAACTACTCAAGTTAAGAATCAAGTACCAATTTACTTCGAACATCATCTTACAATTATTTGTGTTAGTTTCTGTACACATGGGGACTAGGCGAAGAGGGTGCTTTGGGGACAGGAAAGACTGTACATCTTACGATTGAAAAATTTATTTATAATTCTCTTAGGATAGTCAGAGCGTGCCATTCAAAATCAAACTGAAAAGCAATCTCTGTCAAGTTGCAGCTGGAGGGTTTACTACTACGGCAACGACAGGAGATGGTGAAATCGTCGTGATGGGCAGCAATCAAAAAGGTTGGACTCCCTATTCTCAATTGTGAGCAAATTCTATTAGGTCGTTTGGGGCTGGGCACTAAAGACAATGCTAATCCCGCAGCGCTTTTATCCTTTAAATTTAAAGTCGCAAATATTGCTTGTGGATACTGGCACACACTTATTCGATCTACCACAGGAAAAGTGTATGGAACAGGTTACAATAAATCAGGGGGGCTCGGATTAGGTGATACCATGAACAGAGACACTTTCACTGAGATCCCAGGTTTTAAAGGTAGATGTTGCCTCCTTACAATAGGGACTTCGGTCAAGGTGAAAATAATTCAAAAAATAATTAGAGAAAATTGTCAATATTGCAGCAGGAAATCATGTCAGCTTTTTCATTGATGAATCCAGCAAGATCTATTCATCTGGAAGCCGAAAGCTGAACGGGTTGAAGAAAGTAGCAGATGTGCTTGTTCCGACCTTAGTATAATTAGATCTGTCTCACACCAATAAAAATGGTTACCATCAGATACCAAAACTAAAAGAAAAAAAAATTTTATCCGTTTCTTCTGGAGCTATTCATGCAGCTTGTATCGATAGTGAAGGTTGCCTTTACACTTGGGGAGACGGAAGCTGCTATCAACTTGGGCATGGGAAGAAAGTAAATAATATCATCTCAGAAACTAATTAAGTAAAATTAGAGTGGAGAACAAGAACCCACTAAAGTCGAGGCTCTCAAGACCCCTGTTCAGCAGGTTTCTTGCAGTCATGGAGCAAAATACTCCCATACTGGCTGTATTTCTGAAGGAAAAGTTTACACGTGGGGGTCAGGATATAAAGGTTCAATATAGTTCTATTCGCTGTAAACCTAAAACTCGGCTTTCTACGTAGGAAAACTCGGCCACGCTAAGGATTGGTCTCATGAAGCTACAGCTGATGAAATACTACCCAAAATGATAGCATCAATTGCTGAAATTCCCATGGCTAAAATTGAATGTGGAGGAATACACACTCTAGTGCTCTCAGCTGATGGTCGATTGCTTTCTTTTGGATGCGGAAGCGACGGTCGACTCGGTCATCCTGAGAGTGATGGTAACCTCGTCTGAAAATCTCATCGCAGCAAATTTTTTTGTTTCAAAAATATTTTATAGATCACACTTATCTATATAAAGAAGGGCTTCCGAGAGAAATTGAGGCTTTCAAAGGGAAAACAGTGGTTGATTGTGCTGCATTTTATTATCATTCTGCAGCAATAGTAGCCGAATCTAAATGAAGTATAAGGCTAAAAGAGACTGATCCCACAATTTATCACTGATCAATATTCTTATCTGATTGTAAATTGAAGGTGTTAATTCTGAATTAAAGCTGATGCCCTCATCTTTGATTTATTTGAGCATCCTTAGAAAGCAAGAGTATGAATGTTTTGAGATGACAAATTCTAGAATAAAACAAACATCTACTCGTTCTGCTAATAAAGATTTTGACTACATGTACTACTAGCTCACGTAAATCATTCCTACCCTCAAGTGAGCTGTGAAGAGAAAAACTTGGAGATTGCTAACTAGTGGGTAGAGATCTGAATATTTCTTTGCTCGTCCCCAATTAGAATCTCCATTAACTTAAAGTAATTACAAGGGCAAGAGCGAACGTCACTCTTGTTGCAATAAGCATTCATTTTTCTTCTCTCTATAATTTTTTAGGAACTCTACTCCAATTGAGTAGATCGCTTGCTGAGCTTCATTTTTACTAATTAGACAAAATTACTAAACTTCAAGTGAAAGTAAAAAATTTTTTTAGTTTCTAAAATGATGCCCAACAAGATTACTAACTCAAACTTCTTATTAAATTATTATGAAAGTATTTCAATTTTTTATTGCCGGTAGTTTGAGAAACAGTTTTGGTAAACGTCATTAATTTCTCATTGTCATTTACTATTGAAAGGTTTTTCTATTGAAGTTTACTGTAAGAATTGGGTTATTTATCTTTATATTCTCATTAACACTCATATTTTTACACTATTACCGCAACCAATTTTTTTGAACGTGTAATTGGAATCTTTACTCTTAACAAATCAGCAAATATTGATGCTATTTTACACGTACTATTCACTAGCTGTGGTGCTTACCGTGACACACCATATTTTTTGTTGTTGCTTTGATTGATGCTTTTGTTCAGGTTGAGATCGCATATTTTATTCATTTAACAGATTCAAATCTTTAATTTATTCTTATTTTCAAATCGAGACAACAATTTATCAAATATTTGGGATCATTTTGTTCAAAATTTGAAATTTGAAAATTTTATGGACCGATTTTTGAATAATCGCAAAATCATAATTATTCTCTAAAAGACAGACCTTAAAATAAATGTTTTAAGTAACCAATGATAAGCAACTTTTTAGAGCCACTTGCTTAAGTATTTGTTGAGATACAAAACAATGAAGAGACAAATGGCAATTTTTTTAAAGATTGTCATAAATACACAGACCGCACTTTACTGACCACATAAAGTCAGTTACAAATCTGGACTGTCATCTTCATAATAGTCTATTGCTCAATTGAGGAATTCTGAAATGTCTGAATTTGAGTCGTTTGTGAATTTTAATTAACTTTGATTGATACGTAAGGTCTTTTGAGTCAAAATTATGGTTTCAACGTTCTAGTTTCAGCTGAAGAAATAAAGTTTTGGGTGGTTGCTCCGAAAGACAGTAACAGCTGTTAACATGTAAAAAAACGCTGAATCGAACGTTAAAAAAATTTAGCGACTCTCAATTGACAGAAGTTAGAATTTAAATTAAGTTAAACCTACTTCAGATATTTTAATCTCTCAAACCATTTGAAGACGAAAAGTAATGTCAGCTGGCGTGCCCACAGAAGCATTCGTATGCGTTTTTATATTTCTCTCTCTACTTATAGGCGCAGCATTCCGCGAACTCTACCGAAAATTCCACATCCCCTTTACTCCGGCACTTTTAGTCTTTGGAATACTGATAGGAGGGCTCTCGGGTTTCCTAGGACCCTTCGGCGATTTAGCAAAAGCTGCTTCGAACCTCGATCCTCACGGGATTATCATATTATTTATCCCAATTTTACTTTTTGAATCAGCAATGAACGCTGATTGGTATATTTTTAAAAAATCATTTGCGAATATCCTCATGCTTGCTGGACCTGGTGTTGTGTTTAACATTCTCTTCACAGGAGTTTGTATTAGATTGATACTTTATCCAGTGGATCCTGTCCAAAATTTCTCATGGGAAGCAGCCTTCACTCTCTCTGCGATCATCTCCACAACGGACCCTGTTGCAGTTGTTGCTCTGTTAAAGGAAGTAGGAGCACCTCCACATTTCAATACTTTAGTCGAAGGAGAGTCACTGCTCAATGATGGAAGTGCGATCGTTTTTTTCAACTTGTTCCTTGGTCTATTAAGAGGAGGTAATGCGAATGTTGAAGCAATCGCGTTGGATTTCGTACAATTTGCTGGATTGGGACCGATTATTGGAATCATCTTCGGTATACTGGGATCATATTGGCTTAGACGGATCCTACGAGATGAAATTCTTGTGACATGTTTAACTTTCTGCATGTGCTTCCTCTGCTTCTTTGTGGCAGAGTATGTGTTAAAAAGTTCAGGAATTCTTGCGGTTGTAGCCTGCGGCCTGTTTATGGCTGTATTCGGTAAAACCAAAATTGACCATCAATCTGAGCATTCTCTTCATTCTGTATGGGGGTTCCTTCAATGGAATTGTGAAACGATCATCTTTTTCTTAGCTGGGCTTGTGATCGGAGTTCAGCCGACTACTGATAGCAACATCATAGATATATATGACTGGCTGAAAATGTTCGGATTATACGTTTGTATCACCATTGGCAGGTTAGCGATGATATCCATTCCTCAGAAAGAGCGGTTTTGGCTTAAATTGGAGAGAAGCTATCGTCCTGTGCTATGGTGGACTGCGTGGAGCAATTAGTCTTGCACTTGCACTTGTGCTGAAGAGCGAGAATGACAGTGTTATTTCACAACGAACGAAACAACTTCTGGTGTTTCATGCTGCAGGCATGGCCACACTTACTATGTTGATCAATGCGACAACAGCTGGATGGGTTATTAAGAAACTCAAAGCCATCAAGGTGACAGCTGCGAAATCAAAGATAAAAGCCAATTTTCTGGCTGAGATGCAAGTTAAAGCAAACCACAAACTTGCAGATCTCCAAAAACAGAAATATTATGAGATTTGTGACTGGGATGAAGCCAAACGCTTGGTCGGACTGAATGAGGAAGCGAGTGAACTGTTCACACAGAAAATATTAAAATCGACAGACAAGGCACTCACTGTAGAGCATGATACCCTGGCTGAAGTGAGATTTCGGCTTTTAAAGATAATCAAGAAAATGTTCTGGGAAAGTTTTGGAGAAGGGCAATTATCCTCTCAATCAATTCTACTTTTGTCGACTGCATGCGACTCAGGGATAGATAAAATCTCGAAGCCGATTATGCTATGGGATTACATTTACAGTCATTTTTTGCGGTGGAGAGGCATCAGAATTATGCAGTTCCTTATGAAATGCCCCTTACTAACAATTCCAGCACGAAAATATATTGCGAGATATATTTCTCTGTTATACCAGGTGACTACAACCTTCATTTTAGTCGCTGAAGATGTGATTGACAATCAAGATGAAGGTGTCTTTGGAAAGGCCCACTTCCAGACAGTAATCGATGAGCTCAAGAAGAACCTACTGAACGCTAACAATTATCTCATTACCATCCAAGACTCCTTTGCTGATACAATTAGAGCCATACAAGTTCGACGAGCTGCCTTTAACATCATCCACTATCAGATCCATATCCTCGACGAAGCACTAGACGAAGGTCAAATCGAGAAAAACGAATACAATGAGATTCGAAACGAGCTCGATAAAAAGATATTGAAGTTGGATAAGGTCGAAGCTCATTCTGTTTGGTCTGTTCCAACCTTTGATGATTTTGTGGTGCAATTCCCGGTTTTCTCTATCCTGACCAAGACGCAATCCGCTGTGTTGAAGGATGCTGCCCAGACAAAGGTGTACAACAAAGGCGACAGTCTGTATATTCAGCACTATAAAGTGACAGATTTATTTGTGATTACAAAGGGAGTAGTTAAAGAATATTACTCGGAAGGCGAGGAAAATGGGTTGAACAAAGGTATTGGAAGCATTCTTTCATTTGCTAACGCAGTTGAAAAACACAACATTGCTTTAAGTAATTGTGTTGCACAAGGTTATGTGGAGCTAAAGAAAATCCCCATAGACTTGGTGAAAAAAATAATGACCGAAAACCAGGAATTTGAAGAACAATGCTACAAAAATGCTTTAATCAATTTTGTGAGGTGTCCGAGCACTCACTGCAAAGAACTCTCGACGTTGGATGACAAGAGAATCCTCGAATTCGCAGAAAATGCTAAAGTCATCAAACTCAAGGCAGGAGAAACGGTGATTATCGAACATGGAGCAATCATCTTTGAGGGGCGCCTCATCCGAAATCAGGGGGGAATTAATTCGAATAATCCTGATGAAATTGTTCCAGTCAAACCTTCTCGCAAGCAGACAACAAGAAAAGTCCCATTGCCTGAAGAGTACGATGCGGTTTCGTACGTCCCAAGAAGCGAAGATATATTTGAAGTGAATGAAGCGACGGTACTATTGATTTTCCAGATCGGTCTTAAACAGTTTGCGGACGAGATGCACCGATCTGTTCCAGTGAAAGTATTGGAACACACTACAGAGAATGCTGCAGAGGCTAGTATTGATTCTGAAATTCACACAAGGACTCATCGAAGCAGAACGACCAACCTGTCTCAAGCAATTGAGCGTGAAAAAGCTGTGGAAAACATGTATTCCAAGGTATTTGGAAAGAGGACTATAAAATTGGAGCATCCTGAAGTCCGTGAAAGTGTTGAATAGAGACGCAATGGTGGTGGTGATGATGATCTCGGTGCTAATCTTCAAGAAAAATTGTAAGTTCTTTTCTAAAGTTTTATTTTTTATGTGACTCTTAAATATAGGATTACTGACAGCATCAACTAAGGAACCAGTGTGACTGAACTTCTCGACTTCGAGAGTACTCTTAATTATGTATGATTGAAATTTTCTTCTGTGCTGTTTTACGATGTTGCTGCTAAGAATTTTATTATAATAATCAAGAACTAAGATCATATTGAATAAAGCAATGGTATGTATAAAGCAAGAATCCTTAAAGAAACAAGGGTGATATAAGCAATCAAATTAATAGCTCCAGAATTTATTGGCATTCTTCTAATAAAAGAAACAAAATTGTTGAGAAATATTTTGGATTTTAGATCATTCAGGGTCAATAGCAAGGATTCTGATGGCCTAATGAAGATGACAACTTTCTCTTTTATTCCACTATCTTTTCTTGATGTCGATGAAACCTGACAATACTAGCTTTACAATCATTCACAACATTTCTTGATCTTCCTCTATTAAATTGAATGTAATAAATGCTGGAAATTCTAAACGATTCAGCAAATAGAGCAAATAGGATTGCAGATTATAAAACCCAATTAATCTCTATCGAAACAGAGCATGGATAGAGGCGAAATATTCATGAATTCAAGACAATGCTGATCGTATCATACTAACATTTTTCATTGTCTTTTTGGGAGGTATTTTCAAACATGACACAAAGTTTGCAATAATCAAATTCTGGTGTATCTTACAAAAAGCAACAAAAAAAACAAAAAAACACGCAACTTCCTTCTTTAACAACTAATTCTTTTTGAAACTATTAAAATTTGAAGATAATAAATTTTAATAATACTGAAGTAAAAAATCAGAATTATCACTCAGTCCGAGATTTGGTCTAACCTCTAAAACTAATGAAATGTCTGCAATCTACAGACATCGTCGTGATCTTGATTCATAAGTATGGTCAGACTAAACATTGGGATCGATATTGAGAAATTGTTCACCTATCTTAAAGTTCTGAGGACTTTTATCAAATTTTCTTATTATCGGACACTTCTTTCAGACATGTTAGATTCTTTCCATTTCAAAATGAGAGATCTCTTAATTAATCTTTATAAACAAGTTAAGCATATATTCAAGGTTTGATTGCATCTAAACTATTTGGCTTTTAAAAGCACAATATTTCGATTCTTTGAATTGGAAAAAAATAAATAAAGTAACGCATTCAACTCGAAACTTCTGCCTTGCTGAGCGATTGCAATTTTAATTGTTATTTTATTGAATGTAAAGGCTTTGTAATAAACCAGAACACTCACAAATATTTTATTAAATTACTTATTCGCATAATCTTTTTCAAGTTCAAGTCCTTGTTGACAATCGAAATATGCAAAGAACAGAATTGAGAGTAGTAACCAGCCCACGTACAACATACAGCAAGACACCACGAGAAAAACTAGAGGCGAATCTAACACCTCGACCAATACGATACTATGAAGAATTCAGCAAAACTCCTCGCAGCTATCACAAATCTAATCAATCTTTTCGAAAGAATACTGTTCCTCCAAGATTCAGCACCATATCTCCAGCAACTGGCAGTGACCATTTCAATCGTAATCTTAATTCGTCTACTGAAGCAAGTGGAGATTATATCCAGCAATTCAAACACTACATCTATACGAAAACGACTCACTATATTGGGTCACCATTGCTTCTAAAATCGATTGAGAAACCCACAAATATCAGTTCCTTGACTGGAGATACACCCGAGACAACAAACGAAACTAACGTCACTGAATTGAGTGATGAAAAAAGCCGAAATATTCAGAAGGTCGTACAAAAGGTGCAAAGTAAGATGAAATACCACAAGCCTGATAATACCAAGAAGTTTTCCAACAAATTATCCGTCTTCAAAGATATGCCAACCTTTATCGACATCAGAGATTTTCTTCCCAAACTGAATATTTCAGATGAAAAACAGTTGGTAGATTCTATAAGTCACAACTTTGAAGCCCAGGTTCGAGGGAAATCTCAAAAGAAAAAGGATCTTGGGAATCTGAGCGAGAGAGAACTCACTAGTCCACAATTAAGCCTCCCATGTTTAGGAAAGGTAAAGGAAATCAAAGATTATCTCCGTCATAGCAATCAAAAAGCAAGAATGAAAAAAGATAAATTGGAAGGGTCAAACCTCCAATCAGTTTTGGATAGAGCTGCTAGCGAGTTTAAAAAGCATGTCTCTGAGAGATACTCTGAAGGGTTAAATAACGACGTGACAGATGAGTATCAGTTTTACAATAATTTGGAAGCGAATTTGAGAGAAAATAAATATGATAAGATTGATCACGAGACCATTGATGCTTTGGACCACAATTTTGATCATGATAATATCAAATTCGAAGAGTACTTGAAAATGCTGCTCAACCAGAAAAATGCCAACAAAGTCACCATAGACGAGGCTATTAATACTCATCAACACCAACTAAAAGTCTTCAAGGATCGCTCAGAGAAAGTGATTTCAATACTAAAACGAGCCTCAAAGAATATTTTTAGAAGAAATTTAGAAGTAGTTTCCAGAAAGACAGCCTCTAGTGGAAATCAAGGCTTGTCGTCCTTGCAGCTCTCAAGATCAAACTCTATGCTAGACCTAAACTCTCAACAACCGAAAAAGAATACAAAACCTGAAGAATTGATTGAGATAGCAGAAGAAGTTGAGGGACAGGTGGTCAATGACGGGAAAAGTGAACCCAAGAACGATGGTGGAGAGAGTATTTTCCTCACTGGGATGAGTCGAGTCGAAACTGATCCTGTACATTCATCTGGCCTTCAAAGTAAAGTTGATGGCATTATAACGCGAGTTGCCCGAATATCGACAAATAAAAAAGCAATCAATGACTACGGAAGGAGTTTTCAATATCTTTCCAAAGACATTTTACGGAAAACTAAAAGTTCTGACTACGAAACTAACAAACATATCTCATCGTTATTCACAAAATGTGCCGACCTAATTGTCAAAGAAGCGGAAAATGAAAAGGATCTTGTGAGAGGATACAAAGAAGGACTCATTAAAATTATGGACAGCATGAACAATGTTTATCAAAAAGACCTGGAAGTCATTAACCCAAAGCCTGTCGTAGACCCATCCACGTTAGATTTTAATTTTGATAATAAGGAACACTTTGCATCTTTTTTGAATAAACCGTTGAAGAATAAGAAAAAGAATGGCAGATTTTTATGCCTTTAACAATTATTTACTCCTATTTATGATTGAAAAGAATCAAATAAAATTTCTGCCAGCTGATTCAGATAATTTTGTAAGCTTTGATTTCCTATTGATTTGTTGTTTCCTACTCTTCTTTGAAACTATCATTTCAAGAGTCTTGTTAACGGCTTTCCTATATAATCCAATGTATTAGATTTCTCATTAACTAATCTGATGATTTTCAAGTAATGTATGCTCAAAATACTACTACATCCTATTATCTCATTAACAAAATTCAACTCTACAACGCGCATCATTCAACACTTAAACACCTTTTCAATACAATGTCAATAGTAGAAGAAGAAAATTTTTCATTCTCTTTTTTTTTTGTTATTACTCTTTCGTTCTTTTCAATTCAGTATAACTCATTGGATATTTCTCCATTTTGATGCATGCTCATAGAATTCCTAGTTTCAATTTTATTGTCAAATGAGTAAAGTTTTCTCATGTACATATTGAGGGATATATGACTGAATCTTTTCAGATTGTATTGACTTTCGAGAGAACGGATTATATTCGAATATTTCTGTCTCAGTATATTCATTTTCTTTTGGAGAAGTTAAGTTTAAAATTCCGTTAGGGTCGGATAAATCTGATTTTGTGATTGTTGAGAAGTATCCACCTATTTCCGGTGATTATTTTCATTCATATTTAGAAGAGCCTGCAAAAATTATTTTTTACTTTGCTCCAGGTTTGATGCATCCACATGATTTCCTTCGGGTGTGTTTAATGGATATACTTGTTGTTCTTGCTTATAAATATCGAGTAGGCTTATATTATTATTAAAACGCAGCGGATTTGATCCTCCCCTAAATCTTATTATTGCTTTGCAATGAGAGTTAAATTAAGATACGGATTTTGTAATTCTTCTTCTCCATGCGCGAAGCGACAAGAATCTCCCATTTTACAATTTCCCAGTATGTACGCTTTACACAAAGACGTTTTGTAAAATTGAGGTGTGGATCGAATCTCATTTTTTGTATGTGCAAAGGAACAGCTCTTTCCTAAATGGCATTTTCCCAGAGCATTGAGACGGCAAAGTTTTGTTTTTTTAAGATCTGGAACCTCACGCAACTCTGCTTCACTGTGAGCGAAATTACAGTTCTCGCTATCTTTACACATGTTCTGCCAAGTCATATATGTTACATTCTATTGAATATTGAAATAGTACTTTTTGTAACAACGGACACATTCTGGTTTTGTAAAAGGCCGTATGACTAAGTCTCACTGAGATTTCAGTTTAGCCTTTAAGTCTGAGAATGCGAGACGGATACCTTTCCCTTCTAAGTTTTTTACAACAGGTATCAATGGATTTGTTTGATTATATCTTTTCGCTTTCTCGAGCACTTGCTTTCTAAATTCGCTAAGATTTGGAGTGTTGTCAGTCTTTCGTATCTTTTTAGAGTTCTGCAACAACTTCTGTTTCTCTTCAGACTCTTCAGATGGCTTCTGAATTCAAATTATTTGAAGAGTTAGAAATGATCATTACAATATTCTCTTTTTCATTGTCTGATTGAACCTGCTTTTTCTTCTTAGACTTTTTTTTGGTCTCGAGTGGAGTCTCTGTTAATTGATATGAGAAGATCCGGTTTTCTAAGAACGGTGAATACCACAGAAGTTTGAGTATTTGAATTGCATCCTGAAAACTAAAAAATAATTTGAATTAAAATAGATATTTTGTGCCAGAATGCTTCTGTTAAAAAATAATATAGGCTCAAAAGGTTGAACTATATAAGCCATTGCAATTCTGGATTTATTTGGCAAGTCTCCTGATAAAATTATCAAAATTAGCTCAATATTTTGACAGTTATTTGGGGTTGCAAGTCATATTTTAACTCGAGGCTATCATGTCCCCATACTTTACTTAGATACATGCCTTTCTAAAATTTTACATTTGGTTATATAATGATGTGAGGGATTCCAGGGAAGAAAAGTCAGAGATTAGATTAGTCTCATATCAAGACATCTATATCAGCAGCCGCAAATAACCACAACCTTAAACAATAATTTCAACAACTCATTGATTTCGTTTCGCTTCGATCAGTTCAAAAATTAGAAATAATCATCATTTTCGCTCATTAGAGGGTCATCAAACTCATTGCTCAAGGCAACTTTCATTTATTTCGAAAAAAATCATTTCTCTAACTTTCTGTTATGTGTACTTCTTTTGTTTAGAACAGACAAAGATTCCTTAGATTCAAAAATTAAACAGCCTAAACATTTAATTTTTTACAACTAACGAGTGCCACCAGAAAAAGGCTTGACCCTAGCAAATGACAGAAACCAAAATAGGCAAATGTCAAGTTCCAAAACTTCATCAACTCGCATTGCACTCTGAAATTTCCCGAGTATGTAACTTTTTCCTCAAAACATGCCTGGAATGAATAATAAATTTAGTACGAATCTCCCTTAGAATCGCTGAGGACCAAATCAGCCATTACTGATAGAACTCATAATACTCGACAGAACTCTTTGACTCATGGATTCAAAGTTTCACCTCGGATTCACAGATTGAAAGAATCTCCAAGAATATGTCCACTTAACATCACAGAATTTCAAACTAGAGATGAAGCGAGCGCCACGAACCGGACAAAATCAGATTCTAAAGGAGCTGTTATAAATGAATTGAGAAATGAATCTGGAAAAATTAGAGATCGAACGGCTACAAAGCCTCCAATAGTTCCTCAGGTTAAGTATAAAGACATAATTCAGAAGATTGAGTTAAAGCATCCGACTCGGGAGGATATTTCACTCAAAGAGATTGTACCCATTTCCAATCGAGATGATCCAGAAATATTAATGAAAAATCCCCCTAACTTTCAGTTGAGGAGATCAAGCCGATCTTCTAGTCAAGAAAATGGAGACAACGGCGAGAATGACAAAAAAGCACAAAGTGGGTCAAAAACGAAGCTATTAAATCATCACTCGGATTCCATCATGGATATCACATTAGATTCAATTGAAAATGACAAATTTCATGGCGATGTCCCAAATTATCGAACTATTGAGACTTTTCACGTCACTCCAATAAACGATCCGATATCTCAGCGTATACTATCTGTTGGCAAGGAGAATAGTGATATCGATGCCTGCTCGCGAACAATTGAAGACCCAATTGCAAGTTATTATTGCACTCGCAAGAGTTTTACGAAACAGCCGCAACTACAAATTAGTTCAGATTTTTCTCATAAGAATGCCCATCCTTCCTTGAATCTAAACATGGAATTCACAAAGGAATTGAAAATGGACATAATTCCCAATAAGATGCACTCAGTGCGCAAGCAAAGTATAGTATCAACACTGGATACTAATCAGGAGCAAAATCTCTCCCAAAGAGTTTTAAAAACTGAGAGATTCGAAAATGTCCTATCTCGAATTACGGTTGATGATAGTGCTACAATTAATTCGAACAATTCGAGGAAATCATTTCTATTAAATAATTGCCTTTACTCAACAAACAGACAAGATCAGAATTCTACTCAATATTCCGTAAATAGAACTGTAAGTAAATTCGAAACCCGAGAGACAAATGAGCAAGACCTTGAAACGCAGTTTGACGAAAGCGACAATATATTCCTTGAAGATAAGTGCTGGTGCTGCAAAGCACGAGATTTTGGATGCGCAAATAATAAACATCAAAAGGCGAATTTTCTAACACGATTACAAGAAGTTCAAGCAATAAATTTAGAATATAAAAATACAATACAGAAACTAAAAATCCAACATTCGAGACAGGAAAAGGAAATTGGGTTTTTAAAAGTAAATCTAAAGTGCTTTCTCAGCTAATTCCAATCATAAATAATAAAGCATGCAAAAGAAAGATTGGAAAAGAATATCGAGAACTTAATTAGTGTGTCCGGTGGTCCAGAATTTTATGTAAAAGTACAACAGAAACTCATAATAGCATACTGAAAATGTTTTATAAGAAACTTGAAACAGTGCTAGGAGAAAGAGACAATCAATTAAAGGAAGCCTCAGTGAGCTTGGAGATGGCAAACACTGAACTGCGTGAGTTACAAAAAAAATACCGAGACGAAAAGAAATTCCAGGAAGAAATCTTGACTAATCTCCAAGAAAAAAATCAACGGCTTGAGGCTGAAATGATTGTAAGTAATTGCGATATCTACATAAAATACATCTTAACTGTTAATAGGCTACAAAAGAGTACTCGAATATAGAAACGCAAATTCATGAGCTTGAGAAAATGCAAAATGCATTGGTTGATGAGAATAATACCTTGAAGAAATTGAATGATGAGCTGAGACAAGAAAATAATCTCTTAAAATTGAAATTTTCGCTCCAAAATACTAGAATATTAGAGGGCAAAGGAAAGGTATTTTGACCATTTTGAAAGGTTTAAGCATATATTTATTTTTTCAATTTTCAGGATACTTGGGTCAGTTCAAACGTGTTTACAGAAGTGTTAGAGGGGACCTTCAAACTCAATGATATCGAAGATTTCTCATCTAAACTCGTTCGAATCATCAAAGCAATAATAGACGGGGAAGAGCCTCCCATAGAGCTAATACTAAAACATAATAGAAGCTCTCAAGGAAAAAAAGTGTTCGAGCCTCAACAAACTGATCATGCTAACAAACATTTTCTTCAAATTATAAAAGAAAACTCTCTAACAATCAAGAAGATATATAAATCTCATCAAATGTGTATGGATGCAATCTGCGATCTCTATGCTACTAAATATCGAAATAATTGTACAATACAATGATCCAGTGTTGCCCTTCTGTTAGTGAGTTGATCAAAGTTTATTGATAATGTATGTCTAATTGTGTTGAATAACTGTTCGTATGTCACTAGCATTGTGACCTTCTAGGAGGGAATTTGAGATTAGTTTTTTACAGCAATAATGCGAGGGAAGCTAACTCAGTTAAAGGTGTTCAACGTGTAGAATTATGGAAATTTCTAATTTTCAATATATCTAAATTAATAGCTTCAAACAATTTCCGAGTACTTGTTTTTGGCAAGAACAATGATCGTATAGTTTTTTTTAGTTATTCCCGGGCAAATATACAATTAGTTGATTGAATGACGGCTGAATGAGGGATTTATTGGGATAAGTCTCACACTTTTCAAAATACAACGGAATAAAATTTATCTAAGCATAAGCAATTTTAAATTAGTGCTGCATGTCGAGTACACTGGAAGATCGAACTGAAATTTGTCATCTGGAGGATGCACATAATGGTATCATAAAATTATTTAGCTAGTCAATAAGTATTGCTAGGATCTGTGCTGGCGGTTGCGTCATATGGCGACGAACTTGTTGTTTCTGGCGGAGAGGATGGCAGCATTAAAATATGGAATACGAAAAATATTGATGAACCGGGAGAAATTTCTCGCGCACACGATGGTAACACGAATCGCAACTAAATTTGCCTGATTGAAATAAAATAAGCTGCAATTACGGCCCTGACAGTCCTCTCAGCCCCAGGAATTGAACGCATAGTTACCATCTCAAAAGACTTAAAACTCAAATATTGGAGCTTGCTTGACAAAAAACTTTTGAGAGTCTATCCTAGCGGTCATGATTGTATATAAAGAGCAATTATCTCTTCATCTTCACTTATGCTGATTTCTAAAGTTTACGTGTGCCAAGTTAAAGCCTCAAAAGATGAAAAGATGCTGGCTTCTTGTGGCACTGATAAACGAATTGTGCTTTGGCAGGTTGCTGCACAAAAACTTACAAAATATTCGATCATAAATAATGCACATAAAGGTACTCCATCCAAAAGATTTGGTTTGTTTTCATTGTTGAACACAAGGTATCATACAGGACGTAGCGTTTACTCCAGGTGGAACCTCCCTTATCTCGGTGTCCAGCGATCAATGTATGAAATTCTGGGAAACAGATTCACTTGCTGTAAGTAACATCATACAAAAAGCTCATCATGGTATTATTTGCATTGAGTCCTAACGTCACTTTCTGAATTTGAAAGACGGAATTATGTGCGTGGCAATTGCTCCCACCGGTATTATGTTTGCAACTGGAAGTATATGTGGTGATATTGGTCTCTGGGACATGTTTGACCTAAATCAAATTCATCTTTTTAAAAACGCCCATTCAAGTAAATCTTATCGAAGAGTTTGAAAATTAAGAAACATAATTATTACTGCCAGTGACTGTCAAAGAGCTAGTCATTAAGAGTGACAGCCAATACATGATTTCAGGTGGATTTGACAATTACTTAAAAATTTGGGATCTCGAAAAAAAATGCATCAGCTATGAAATCAAAGTTTACGAGCGCGTTTGTAAATAACCTATTTTCACTGACACTTCAGATTGATTTGATTCATTGCTCAGATGCTGTATTCAGCTTGGCGCTTTCGAAAGACAACAATACTCTGGCTGTAGGGTTTAGTGATCGCTCGATTCGCTATTTTGATGTAGCCGCAGTGCAAGACTCTAAGAAAATAACTCAAAAATTACCTCGAAAAAAACCGCAATTGAAACTTGAAGAGTTTTTAGATATCCTTAACGAACTCACTATCGTTCCTCAGTCAAAGATATTTGAAAAAATTAGTAATCCTCTCTCTCACCCACAAAAAGATTATTGCTATTCTAGATGAAAGCCTCACCAAATTGTCCGGGGCTGTCACTGAAATAAATTCTGTTCAAAACGCCAAAATCAGCGCAATCCAGAATCGAGAGTATGATAAGATTTTACAATTGCTTGAAGAAGAAGAAAAACTCGAAATTGAAGTTTGCAAATTTTATAACTCCCCAGCTTAATAAGCTCTTCCTGTTAGATTCTAAATTCAGAAGAAGCTTTAACAGAGCAAGTTGTCAAATTTCTTGGAGCTGAAATAGAGCAAACAAAGCAAACACCTGAGCGACTTAAACCCATCATTAAATTTTTGAGTTATTACACGAAATCCCCGAAATTAGAGCTGAAAGAGGAAGATTTTCAACTGGATGATCTCAAGTCAGAATCAAGTCAGAAATGGCAAGTAATCACTCCTGTTTAAACACTGCTCACCTTTAGTATCATGCCAGGAAATACGACAACTCCTCTCAGATCTAAGCCAGAAATCCGTAAAGAACTTGATAAATATTTTGAAATTTTAACCTATTTTGACAGACGGAACTCGCTAAATCTGAAGAAGTTAATCCTCACATACTCTTCGATATAATTGCAATCCTGAGAGGAAAATTAGAAACTATTGAGAAAAAAGCGTACTTATACGAATCGGATTCCTCTCACCTTACATTCAATTAGAGCCGACATTAAAAGATCATACCATAAAGGGAAAAACTTTGATTTTCATAAGAAAATTTTTGCAACTATTTCAAAATTTCCGAAACTTCGAAAGCAAAGCCTGACAACACTGAGCACTGCAATTTCTGAAATGAAGTCGCAGCTTATTGAATTTTCCACAACTTTGCGTCGAAAGAATGAGGACAAAAAAACTTTGAGAGAGCTAGAGCTTAAGCTGTTCGAAGCTCAAGAGACTCTGAGTTCTAAGGCATCTAGTTCTGAGCTTTCAGAGACTCAAATTTCACAGCTCGAAAAATCTGGAAATTACAGTGTAGCAAATCTCCGTGGCAAACTGACGAACTAACCACTCCCATCGTAGGTGTTAAAAAAAATGAAAGAGACACAAGAACTTGTAAAAAATTTACGGGATACTTTAAAACAGAACGAAGATCAGGCCAACAAGTTAAGAGAAGAACTCCCTGAGCTCGAAGAAAAAGTCAAAGCCCTAAAGCAAAAGTTCGAAACTTCTCAAACCAGCGTTCTTATAGCTCTACCTGAACTACTTGAAAGCAAACTAAGGGAAACCGAACTCTATGAGCAATTTTATACGGCATATTCTCCAAATGAGGAGAAGCTGAAAAGTTTTTTTGGATATGTAAAATATGATTCATGTGAGGCTCTTATACTTCTTTTTTGGGATAGGATCAGCTCATTAGTAGCATCATCCGAAATCTCAAAGGTGAGTTAAAATGGGAAGTTGGGACTCAAATTGAGACCAATCAAAAAAGCACCAAAGAAAATGCTAAATCTGCTAATGAAGAAGCTCTCGAAAATAAAGAGGAGTTGAAATTGAATTCAGCTTCTCCCCGAGGAGGGGAAGAAAATCCGAGGAATAGAGCAAAGGCAATGCATGAAAAATCTAAAAAGAAAGAACTACTTCTGAGCACAAAAATTGAGGAAGATACTGGTCATTCAGACAAGAAAACATTAGTACTGACTCCCAAAAAGCCTGAAGGAGAGTCTGATGCTGATGAAGGCTCACCCTCCGATACAAAAAGAACGAAATCTCATGCAGACCTTGCAGTTAAAAAAGGGATTAGAAAGACTGATGGTTCTTATTTTGAAAGGAAAAAAGCATATAGTGCTCTTGAAGGAGATTCTCAAAATCTACATCTAAAGCAAACCACAAGCCAAAAGATGAAGAATGTAAAAACAAAAGCACAGTTTGCAAATTCAAAGACTTCTGGACAGCAGCAGCAGCCACAACAGCAGCAACATACTAGTGGTACAAGTATAAATACCTTGCGAAACCCACATTTCACAGTTAATAATTTCATTTAGATGCACCAGTAAATAAGCGCCGCTTAACAGGAATAAACCTTCCAAACCTATTCATTGAAGAATTCAATGAAAAAAAATATGAAGAAACTGAAGAAAAACCGAAGCCCCAAACCCATAAACTTGAAAGAGTTAGGATTCTTGGAAAGATGAAATCAGAGTTAGAAGAACTTAAAAAGAAATTTTCTGATGTCTAACTAGGTTCTGATGTGATTTGTATCTTCTTTCTTTTTTTTTAAAAAAAAAATACTCCGAAAAGGACCAAAATAAACCTAAATCCTCTTTCTTTTTTAATTCTGAGTTAATTTCCATAATAGTGTATCTCCATGCATCAGTAGAACTTGTAAATTGAACTCGATACGACAAACTTTAAGGGGATACAATTTAATAAATTAAGAGCGCTGGCCCTCAATTAAGAACATGAAAATGTTGGAATAGTTAGCACTCATTTTTTCAATTGCTTCTGAACAGATTATTAGATACCAGTGAGAAATTGACTTCTCAATGTTTTGTATGAACATGAACGTTCGTTTGACATAAAAGAACTCTAATTGGAGGAGTTTTGGTTTTTAAAGATAGATTTCTTATACATGTATTTTTTTTGTTTTGTTTTGTTTTTTTTTTCCTCTCTGTTCTTATCACTCAATAAACAGAATCAACATATGAATTGTTGTTTCATAATAACTTTATTTATAGGAATGCAAGAAGCATCCATCCAAGTATCATCGAACCTCCTCCCAATGGAGTAACCTTTATATACCTTTTTTCATTCGAGAAAGCGTGATCGTATACTGGTCCACAAAATAGAACCGAACCTGACAAGAAGAGTGCTCCTGGTATGGCGCTAGGTACAGCAATTCCATTTATCATCATACCGAAAGCTGTAAGATAGTGATAAAGTGAAGCAGTTTTGAACAAAACATGCTGTTCTTCAGTCCAGGTCTTTTGATGTCCTCCAGCTGCCCCAAGAATTGTGGCCACTCCAGCGTTTAGTGCTCCGAGTTTAAATATCAACTTGTTTTTCAAACCCATGTCTTGTTTTGAGGCAATAAACCAACAATTTAAATAAGAATCTATTTAAAAATATCAAATAAAAAATGTCTTTGGGACAGATTGTTTGTTTTCCTAGTAGACCTTATCCTGATAATGAGTTACGAGAAGCGCATTTCTGAATTTTTCTGAATTTAAATGGTATTAAGCCACCATTTCCAAAATTTATCATTCGTCCCATTCTTGAAAAAGAGAACTATTAAGGAAATGAGAGAGAATCCCATTCTGAGAGTAGTCACTCTCATCATAGCCGCTAGTTTTTTCAAAGAATTTAATATTCTAGTCTGGTACCAAGAATCTTTTGGTTCAATGAATTACAAAACTTTCGAAAACTGTGTATTTTTTAAAAATTTTTTTGGAGCAAACCACCACATAGACCCAATACTCTCATTCAAATTGGATGGATCACTCCATTATTCCAATTAATACTGCCTTTATCATACTTACAATTCAATAAACGGTATCATTAGAATTTCTATTTCATCAATTTTTATACAGCAACACAAATAAACAGATCCCACAAATCGCTCCAGGGATGGAAGGTTCAGAAAAATCAACAGGAGAGAAAACCGTGAAAAATGAGATTTTTCAGCATTTCTCAGAGAAGATTAATCAGAAAGACAGCATTCATCTCAAAAACAAGTTAGCTAAGTACTAATCTATCATCCTTTTTTTCTTTTAAGCAGCATTTCTCCGAAGTTTCATCAAAGATGTCCAAGAAGATATGATAGACGACCCAGACCTTCCGAAAGTGGTTGCCAATTTCCGTGATAATTTCGAGGAAGAGTGTCAACTTCAGTGGAGAGAAAATATGGACAACGAGGTGTTGAATGGTGAAGCTATTGAAGCTATTCTTACAAGGAGCCTCTATGATCAGTATTGACTCCTTTGGCAACCTTAATCCATTAACTGTCTAAGGCTCCTTTCGAATTATCCGATAGATAAAGATAAGAAATTAGACAAGTTGCTCTACATTTTCCAATTCATCGAACCAGCTCATCTAGAACTCAATGAAGATCATTTGGCGATGAACACTATGGAATATGCTTTTAACGGTAATTCACGACGAAATCTGTATTATTTATTATTTTTCAATAGAAATACATAAGATTGACAAGTACAAGACTCCCAGAGACAAAGTCATTTCGATAATAAACTGTTGCAAGATTGTGAGCGGTATATACTCTGCAGAACTGCATGTCGTTGAACTTCTTAGGTATGATTTCACATGCTCAGAAGAATCAAGACAGGCCTACTGGAGCTGATGATTTCTTACCCGCTCTGATCTACACAATAATTAGAGCGAGACCAAAGCATGTTTATTCGAATATTGCTTTTATTAGGTATTATCTACATACTTCCAAAGAGAAACAAACTGTGTTAATTTTACAATTTAAAAGAGATTATCGATCACCAAGTCGGCTGAGAGGAATGGAAGACTATTACTATACAGCATACCACAGTGCTGTTGAATTTATAGAGGCGTTGGATGTCACCAAACTGAAAATTAAGAAGGACGATTATGATAGACTCTATAGCCAGCAAAAGATTGAGTATGAGAAAATGTTATCTAAAGATTTGGGCAAAGAAGATTCAAAAATAAAGGAAAATGGTGTCAGAAGCTCGGTGAACCCTCCTCCAGAGACGGAAGATTCTATCATTAATGATAAACAAATCGCAAAGCGGATAAATGACCTCAGACCCTATGCCAAGTACGAGTCCAAAGAAGCAAAATTCTACAACTCAGAATTTATGAAGCTAACCGTCAACGACTTAGAGGAGCTATTTCATGAGTATAAAAAGTTATGTAACTCGCATCAAAAAGCTGCTCAAAAAATTGAAACGCTTGTGATCCAGATAGAAGAGAAGAAGAATAACTCGAAGAAACCAGACACATCCTATTGGACACTTTGGAAAGGGAAATAGGAGTACCAGTTCTGTATTTGACCAATTTATTACTATTCTTTGTGAGTTTTAAAGAAGCTGATATGTATTTTGATCTTTTTTCTTTTTTTACAACGATGAGATTTGTGTAATGGGCAGAGAATGATTCAATAAAAGGGAAGTTTGGATTCAATACAATTTCTTTCTTCAGTTTCTATAGAGATGGGTTCCTCTGTAAGGCGCCGCAAAATCCGTTTGGCCTTCTCTTTTTTCGGGCTCTCCTAAAAAGCGTTCAAAAGCGTTTATTACCATCAGATTGTCGTGAGTGCGTTTGATCATTTCTTCTAAGGTTATTCTGTCAGCGACATTTTTGTCCAACATTCTTTTGAGTAACGCTGTGATACTCTCGTCACAAGTATAAGGCATCAAATCTTCAAATTTCCCTTTAAACTCAGCGACTTGGCTATCCGGCTTCTCTCCTAGAAACCACCGGATCTTGTGATTCTTTTCTCCAAACAACATCTTCATCACCAGAACCCCCAATGAATAAACATCTACTTTGAGATCTACTATTTTGATCTCTGAATCTCTTGAAAGTTCTGGTGGGAGATATAAATCTCTATAGGAATCACTGCAGTTTTGTTTAGCATCCTTTATGAGAATGTATTTTTTGCCGTCATACATTATTGAGTCAGCCGAGATTCTTCCATAGTACCTTTTAGTTTCATCAACAACTTGAATTAATTCTTTCCCAATGTCATATAAAATAAACAAGATTTGTTTCATGGGAAAGTTGACCTCTTTTGCCAGAGATTCTCCAATACTCTCCTTCTGAGGCTTGAATGATTTTCCGATCATTTTCACGGGCTCCATTTCTGCTTACCACAGGGTTTATTTTTTAAAATTATTAAATTGAGGAATCAGCATTCTGATGCGAGCAGAAGACCAAATAAAGAGGGAGATTCATATAGATGCCCAGATCTGAGCGCCTCTCTTCATCATGCGAAGAGGTGCAATTCGAATTAACTTTGAAATGGTGCTCCTTAGATAGCGGATACGTGAGTTTCGAGAACTTAATTAACTCTTATTCGAATTGATCATAGATCAACAAAGACCGGATAAGGAAGACACTCTTCCATAAGCCTCACTCTTATTGGAAATAAGAAGAATAATCAGGTCTTCGGGGTTAAATGCGAATTTACATGAATAAATAAAGAGCACTTATGAAATTTATAATGAGACAAAAAACACGATTTTTCCACCAGTTAATCCTATAAGAGCATGATGCACTGTGATTATTCAGAAGCTCGTTGTCTCTTTAAACGCCTCTGAAAACAAAAAAGCGATGATTTTTATTTTTTTTACTAATGAGACGGCGAATATCAAGTCAAAGTACTCCATCAATCTACGGAGCATTTTAATTCTGAGAAGAGATGCTAATATCATCAATTTTTCTGTTCCACTTCTCATCAAAATCAAGATAGAATCCTTTGCATTAAGAAAATAATTAATAAATGTTTTGAAAGGTAGGGAAAATCAATTATTTCATCAACATTCGAGCGTTTAGTCTGTTTAGTGAGTCAGCAATCACAAAGCAATATTTAGAATTCTAAATTGTGGCTATCTAAAGAGTCGTTAACTTTCTTGCCATTTGAGTTTGCTCTCTGATCATGAGACTCGTTCTTATTGCACCGGAATTATTCTCATTCATTCGACGAACTCGAGACCAACTTATCTAACTGTAATTTGTATTAAGAAAAAGTCGGAGTTCATTCATGATTTTATTTTATTTTTTTGCAACTTGGAAATATGACATGAAGCTTACTATAAAGATCAAAATAAAATGATTTCCAATTATTGCGATATCGCTAAACTTCTCGGCAGATTGATAGTCTCAGGTAGTTCTTTGAACATTGCTACGAGTTATAAAATTTCCGTGTATCATCTCAAAGCGAAGCTGATGTATGAAAAGAGAACACGTGGATAGCAAAAATAATTTAATACCATTAGGATCCCTCCTCCTTGTTCAGCTGATGAAAAATAATACTGAGAGAACGATAGTTGGTGCAATCCAACATTTTGTTTTTTCCAAGTTTCTTTCTCTATCTCTGTATTTCAAACTGTAACGAAGCAGTGGTAACAAGCTCTCATTAATCCTTCTCTGTCTGAAAGGTGATCTCGTTTGATACTCATATTCTAATTTGACTAATTAACTTGAATCACGAAGCTTATCGCTTTTGAAATACGCACTGATCACAAATCTCGCAGCCAATTCACCCTCAAGTGGCACCAGTCCGTTGAATATGATTGCAACCTACCTTGCGTTATTTCTAAACTTATGTTAATTTTTTCTTTGTGTTCTTTAAATTGCATTCGATCTTTCCTAATGGAAAAATAACGATTTTCTCTCTTCCTATATTTGATTGTTGCTATAAGGAACCAGAAAGGATGTTTGTTTCATATTTGTTTTGAGAATCATCAACTATACGACAAGAAAAAGGATGAAGACCTCTTCTTATAACAAACACTATGTTACTTCTTAACGCTCAGAAATACACTCGTAAGTTCTTACAATTTGTTGACCATCTCTCAATGAACCCAAGAGAAGTACTAAGAAATTTTATCATTTGTCGGAAAATAAGTTCCTTATTTTTAATTGCGGGTAAATTCCTACTCTGGACGCACAAATAAAATTGTTCTTCGTTTTCTTGACTAAAAAGGGTGAACTAATTAACTTACAGAAATGCAAAGTCTCCTTTCTCTTTCAGTCCCAAGCATGAAAGCATTCGCTTTAGAATTCTTTCTGAAACATGAGAAGACACTTAATTAATTCAGTTCCAAATTGTTTCTTTATTTTAATTATTCTGAGCTATTGCCGTACGCGATAATAAATTTTTTTAAAAAGTCAACTTTGCATCGTCATTCGGAGTCTTTTATTACAGAATCATGGGAGCAAACGGTTCGAAAGATAACAAGACTGATCCTCAAAATACTTCTGACACAAACAAGCCGACTGGCATGAATCTTGATCCTTTCGAGAATGGAAAAATTTCCAATTCAACTAAACAACCTCAGCATTCACTTCAGCTTGTTAACATCGCAGACTTGAAGAAAAAAGGCTACACCAAGGAGCAAATATTAAATGCTATTCTGGAACACATTCTTCAATTTTCCTCCCAGGCTGGTCCTCAGTCTCAACCAACATACAAACCCTTGAAACAAGATAATCTCACTACATTTACTGTTGGCAATTTTGATGATGTTGTACAACATATCCTTGAATCTGAACCGGGCTGTTATTTTACAAGGTCAGAAGATAAGGTGAAATATATCTACAGCACTTTCATTCGTGCTGTAAATTTTAATCCAAACAGCATCTTCACAGAAGATGTCAAGAGCGAGGTGCTCCAAGTCCTATTGTCATACTTTGTGAGCTTGCTAATATCTCCAGAGGTTTTTGATTCCAGCTTCAAATGTGAAGACGATCAGGATCTCTTTGATTTAAGTTCCCAGGTCAACACAGCATTCTATGAATTGCTGAAGGGTGAAATCTCTGAGAGCTTTCTTAAAGTACTCTTCACCGAAATCAATGAAGAAGACTACCCCGCCATAATAACTCCTATTTTTAAGAGAATGTTAAAAGACACACGGACTTGTACCCTTGAAAATGTAAAGCAAACTTTAAAGGCGCTGAGTGTGCTGACGACTCTCTTCAAGGCTGATCGTCGATTAATTAGATTTTTTTACAACCACCCTGTTTTTCTTCCTGAAAGAGTAGTCAATGGAAATCCGACTACTGGAAGTAGCTTCCAACAAACGACTATTCTTGGCTGTGCTCTTGCTCTCAGTTCTTTGCCTGAGGAAAATAACACCTACATAAGCTTCTTCGCCGAAATCGGAACGCTCTCGCAAGCAAAAAAGACTGTGGATTTGCTCCGTGAGAGAATCCATGGAATCGTTGAGACTGTGCATGATATTTTAGAATTCATCATTATTAATGACAACAGGGGAAAGTTCAAAGTCGCAGAATGGTTTTATCGTATTATCGAAATGAACAATGATAAACAGAAGATGTATTCTACAGGTTCTTCCTTTAGTAGCGAAGGTTTTCTCTTGAACTTCTTGTCACTTTTGCTACAATTCTGCAAATCATTTCTCGATGACTTTGAGAAGATCCCTCAGCGGCTCGAGAAAATTGATGTAATGTACTTAAGAGAGAGAAAGATTTTTGACCATCTCTCTCTCCTCAATGGAAATAGTAATTTTTACTTCCCTCAGCACTGTGTTTCAGAATCAAAACCTGTGCCAGAAAAAATTAAAGGAGATACAAATCCAGAGGAAGAAATCTCAAGCGATGACGATGAAAATTCCAAAGAGAGTAAGGGACAGCTGAAGGAACAAACAAGTGAGGACGATCAGGGAGAGTATGAAGAGAAGGAGTTTGATGAAGATCATCAAGCTGATAATGAGGACGAAGAAGAAAAACAAATTGAGCAGAGCTGCCTTAAAGAAAGTTACACAAAGGTCGTTTCGAACAATCAAAAAAGTGATACAAACTATTTGGCTAGTCCACTAAAAAAACCAACAATGGAGAAGACTAGCTTCACTCTCTTAACGGAACTAATTTTTCTAACAAATCATACTCTGAGGCTGGTTCTCACCCAATTCCAAGCTTATAAGAAGTTTACTTGCAGAATGGAAAACGAAAAAGGAAGCATTTCAGGGTTACTTACTCCTCATTTTATCAAAAAAATGTCGAAGAAATATGCATATGACATACAATACGGAAACCCGCAACTTTGGGAATTACTCCTACGACTTTTAATGGTGGATGGATTATATATCACTTATAATCATAAGCATCCAATTAGCTCTCTTAAAGTGCCAGACAACGTTTTTGATTCGTTAATTTCGACGAACAACATTAAAGTTTCTGATGCAAATAATAGGTTAGCTGAAAAGGAAACAGAAATTTCGGACAGAGTGGGAATTCCATCAGACATGAAATCAGAAGAAAAAGTTGGAATGGTTCCAAGCTATTGGGCTGAAAATATTTTCCAATATAGCGAGATTATGCTTGAATGTCGAGAAGCGACACTAGGAGCTCAAGCTAAGTGTTCAAAAATCCTCACTAACTTCATGTTAGTAGCTCTAGGATCTAGTGGATGGGTAACAAACCCTCACTTGAAGGCTGACTATTTGGATTTTCTGAATAACCTCTTGATCAAAGAGGAGAAAATATTAGGTGAAAAGAAAAACAATTCAGATTCTTACCTCTTCGCTTCTATTCTGGAAGACAATTTCTTTATCGAAAAAAATTTGGTGAACGAACTCATTTCGTACTACTGGCAGCTAGGAAAGATGAATACCGTTCATGAGATGGAAAAGTATAGTTATCGACATCGGATCTGTCAGTTGATGAACAGGTTCACTGCTCGTAAGGATAAGTTCCCGGATTCGATGGTCAAGAGTGCGATTATTACCTTAACAAAAGACAGCAATTCTTTCCCAAAATTCTCTAGTAGTTTATTACAAGACATTACAACTCTTTTGGATGAAAGCCTCCAGAAGATTCGGACGTGTATTGAACAACAGGACCTGCTGGCCAATACTAACGATCTCGAGATGCTTCTCCTTGGATTCTCTAATCGGCCTGAACAAGATATTAACATTCAGCAAAACAAACAAACGATCAAAGTTTCAATTAAATTCTTGAATTCGTTTTCTGAGACACTTTATCTCTTGACAAAACTGAACAATGAAGCTTTCGATTCCGAAGAGATGATGGAGAAATTAGCTCATGGATTGAATTACTGCGTGCACCAATTGCTGACTAAGAAAACGAATCCAATAAGTCTTGCTAAGATGAGACACCTACGCTTCGATCCGGCTGAACTGTTAAAATTTATCTGTCTGTTAATTAGTAACTTCAAAGAGAACGAAAGGATGCTTAAAACTATGATAAGAGATGAAAGGAGCTATGACCTCAAGCTCTATCAAGAGGCCATTTTACTCTTGATGCATGAGAATAGAATTACAGATGATGAATTGTATAATCTTCAAGTTGTTGTTGAGAAATTGAAATTATACATCAAAGAAAAAGAAGCAGATGATTTGTTTATGAGCCAGATTGGTGAGATACCTGAAGAATTTGTAGATCCTATAATGAGCTCAGTAATGAAAGATCCAGTGTTGCTTCCAACATCTGGAATGGTGGTTGATCGAACAACAATATTAAAGCACTTCCTGGTCGATCTCACTGATCCATTTAATCGTAAGCCGCTCACTAAGGAGATGCTTCAACCTCAGGACCAACTAAAGGACCAAATAAACAATTTCTTTGACGAAAAACTCAAGGCGTACAAATCGAAGCTGTAAAGAATTTTATGGTGCCACTTCATTTGTTTGCAAATGGAGCGAGCAAGAATGAACAATCTTAGGCGATGACGTCAATTCACTATGATAAATGTAGATACTTTAGGGTGAGATCAGAGCATTGCTGAAGCATAATTTCCCTTGTTATTTGAGAACTACTACCTACATATAAAAAAGGTCATTGATTTCAGACAAAAATACAGGAAAATCTTAATACTTAAACTCCAAAAAAAAAAAGGTAATAAGAATTTCAATATTAGTTCGCAGCGAAAAATAGACTAGAAAAGTTGAGTTTCTACCTTAAATCCCATACGAAATCATCACTTATAACTTAAACAAATTCCTCCGATTTTTGGTCTTTCTTCCACGTAGTAAAGAAATTGCATTACATTACATTGACATGTTCCAAATTTGCATAGTCAATATTCGCTATGAAAGATGGATGTACCAACCCTTGTCAGCTTCTCTCATTCGGAGGTACCCTTCCATAACATTAGCCTAAGAAATTCGGATTTACCTTAGGTTCTTTAATCGGAGAAATAATAAATCGCAATCTTCCATTTTTCTAGAAAAAATCAGACTATGAGCACGAATGCTCGCTGAATATCCAGATCATCCAGGAAAAGCTTGCTAGGAACTTTGAAATTATTGTTAATATGTTTCTGACAAATTTGATTGAAGAATTTTATGTTAGTGAGATTTGTGTCTTTCACTGTACTGAAATTGATGTTTCCACTTTGACAAGACAAAAGAGATTTAGCCGATCGGTGATAATATAATATGTTATCAAGGTATTGTATTAATTTACTCCTTAGTATAAGAAGATGATCCTTTGATTAATTAAAATCTTTTAACAATTTACATCGAAACCAACAAAAAAAAGCGAAGTAAAGATGGCTGACTTTAGCTCATTAAAATTTGAGCTTGATTCTTGGACTCTTGCATCTGATGAGAGAGTACTTAAACTATAATTAATTTTATAGACAACTGAAAACCCCTACATATCAGTTCGTTCACTAATTATCTTCGAATCTCTTCAATTTGGTGCTGATGACTCTTTATTTCTGCTTAGTTTCTCAACCAAATGAAGGTCTACTTCGGAGAAGTCATGAATCGCATTGGTGTTGTGGATCGCTTGGCTGACACAATTGATTACAACTCTACCCTCGTGCACAGTGTCATTAACAGCTCGTTCAATACGCTATCGAATCTTAGCAATTCTTGCTTCTTAGAAAATGTAAGACAAAGCTCCAGACTAATGTATTTCATTCACAATACCATAAATTAGGCTATGGAGGAACCACCAGCAGAAACTGGACTCAGGAAATCAGTTGTTCAAGAAACCCCGAAGCCAACAGGCAATTTCGAGGTAATTCTTAGCGACTAAGCTTCTTCACCGATGTTGTGTATCCTCAAGGCAAATCTGATAAGCAATTTCGCGAAAGCTGTAAAATTGGGCATGGATGGACTTGAGATCCTTAAGGAAGAAGAGGATAATGACAAAGGGTCAGTCGTATCATCTCAAGCAGGAGCGAAGTTTGATAGATTGCCTGCGATTGTGGGATCAAAAATTTTTAAAGATGAAGACTTCTTAGGAATTATCGAGAAAATGGAAGAGCCTCAAATGCCTACTGATTTAAACAATAGTATGATGAATGGACAAGGAGGTGCTGTTGGCATGGCACAGAGTACAAGTCTTAATCAATCACAACAGCAAATAAACGCTGGAGGCTCAAATCTAGCTGCCCCAAATCTTAATCTCAACCAACCCCAAAATAATACTTCCTCCTCCAATATGCAAGCTCCTCCCCTTCTTAACCTCCTTCAGCAGTCAAATAATTCTAGTAACCTGCAACCTCCAATGTTCAACCCATCAGGCCCCAGCGGTGGTAGTGGTGGATTACCTCCCCCAAACTTAGGCTTGCTGATCGCCAACAAAGAAGGTATTGAATAGCTGCGCTCCCTTTTTGTTAATTAGTAATGCTTTTCAATAGAACATGACAAATTAGAGAGGGAGAATCGAGTCCAAACCCAGGTCGGAGAAAGTCAAATGCAAGAACAGCAAGCACAACAAGCACAGCAAACTAGACCTACCGGAGTCCCTCAGATGTCAATAGGAGATGCACTCAAACTCCGTTTTGCAGGTACTCGTTGAAGTGTATTGAATTGAGGGTCAATGCTAAAATTAGATCAGAATAAGGGAAGTAGCCAGCAACCTAGCCAAATTGATGATCAAATGAGACGCATGACTTTTGATCCAAAACATTCACAGCCACAACCTTCTCAAGAGCAAACTTCCAAAAGATTAAATGACATTGCCAGCAACCCCATGTACAGACTGAATCCATCCAAGAACCTGAACAATATGTTTGATGATGATGAGGACGCTGACGATGATTTTGGTGGCGATCTATTTAAAGGCAGCAAAAAAGTAATAATTTTTAGGATTCCAACCGAATAATACACAATTTTAGAAAAATAAATTTCAAGATCTTTTGAGTGGGAATCCTCAGCCTATCAAAAATCTGGAGGAGCCTCCAACAAAAATGACACTGATTGCTAATCCATTACGTCAAGAGCAATCTGCTATGACTAAGGAGCCCCAAAAAGTAACATCAATGAAAGAGCAGCCATCAAAAAAGAATGCATTGTTCACTGATACTGAAACCGACAATGACATTTCAAACATCAACACCGAAAATAAGAAGCTAAAAAACCTTTTTGCTGACACAGAAGACGAAGATGATGTTTTACAAAGAGGAAGGCAACTAACTAACCTATACAAAAAAGAAAATCAGCTTGAAGAACCCAAAAAGGTTAGTAAATTGTTCATGGATGAAGAGAATAACACTCCACTCAATATGCTAAACAAGCTCGAGGCCGAAAAGAAAAATGAGAGTAACCAAAGCCAACTTGATATTTCTCAAGAGGAAACAAAGGATATGGGAAGCAGCCAGCGTGTATCCACCACACGCCCATCTGTTACAAAAGTTTCAGGCAGAATTTCTGTAAGGATTAGATCGCAAGCTCATTGTTTTAATATTTTATTAGGAACTTCACAACAGGCTGAATATCAACATGGATGCTCTGAAAGTCCAAGCTCCCAGCGCAAAACCCTACCTGCGACCTTCAATCAAAGGAGAGGGTTCGACGACCCCACGGACTATGCAAGAACAGAATGCAGACAATAGTATGATCATGGAGCCGAATTCAAACACTAATCAAAATAATGATGCCTATAACGATATGCTTCTGAACAAAGCTCCGATTGCCATTCGAAAAACTAAAAAAATTGACTTTGATGATAGTAGTGATAATGATTCTAACAAATGGAGTGATAATGATTCTGTTGTAAAAACCCAAAAGCCAACTCCACAGCCGATAGTCAAACCAGAAGAAAAACCACAGCCAGTAATCAAACAAGAAGAGAAAGCACAACCACAACCAATTACCACGCAGACTGATTCGAGAGGAGAAGTTAGCCCTCGTAATTATAAATTTGAGAACGCACAAACGGACTACTTTGGAAAAAATGAGCTTCTAGGGGGAGACATGACCGCCTCAGTTACCTCAACTAAACTGGAAGATAAAAAACCAGATGTAGTTCCAAAAGAAAACCCAATGGACCTTCTTAAAGCTCTCAATCAACCAGTGGAAACAAAACCAAAGACTCAGCCTAAGAAAGAAGAGAAATCTACTTTTGTGAATGATCCAAACAATCCCCTTGCTCTTCTAAACGGTCTTAAAACTATGGATAAGCAACATAAAAAAGAAAAAAAATCCAAACTGTTCGATGATGATGACGATGACGGACTCTTCAAAAAGCCTCCTCCGAGGAAATCCGAAAATTTGTGGGGAGATGAGCCAAGTGAACCTAAAAAGAACCCTCCACCCAAAAAAACCAGATTGTTTGATGACTCAGACGATGACAACACAGCAGGTGGCTTTTTCAAAAAGGCTACTGGAGAGTTGCAGAAGCCAACTTTTACAGAACCGAAGAAAGATCTGGGAAGCAAACCAAAAAGACCCCTGTGGGATGATTCTGACTAACGAAAACGAAATTCCACCTTGAAGAACTCGTTTTTCTGCTTTAATTTCTATACCTTTATTAATTGAATTCATAATGAGCTACAAAGATTGCTCGCCTTTGAAATAACTAAATAATAAGATCATATTTAGAAATAAACTTCGAATACTCATAGCAACAAATCTCTCATTCACAACCTTCCTCAACAAAAAAAAAAACAAAACACCAGAGTGGGGGTTGTACATCTTGTCATCAAGTCTACTTCATTACAAGATAGAGCTGAATTCAACTACCACTGACCCTTACTGGTTCTCCTTTTAGACACATATTGCCTTAAGAAAGATTTTTTATTTTCGTGAATTGATCAAATGAGTTTTAAGATGTCGATGGAAAATACGTTCTACAAATTTTTTTCGTCAACAAAACATTGAGATTGCCTCGAAACAAGCACAAACAGTATCTTACTAACCTAACTCATGATGATCTTAATGAATATTTAGTGTAGGTTTTTAGGCCAAATTCAGGTTTTTTTTACTTGTTTCCTTTCTAAATATCTCTTTTTGGCTTCTTCGGCTTTCTCTTTTCTCAAGGTCTCTTCATCAACTCCATTTCCTTGTTCATTAGGATTTTTTCTTTTATTCAGCAGGCTATTTGGATTTGAGAGAGTATGTTCGAGCCCTGCTAGTCTGAAGCCATCAATCCCTTTGAGGTTGTCTTTATATTCTGAGACCCACTCTTGCTTGATTTCAGAAACAATTCTCATTACTCCTCTGACAATTGAAGTTCCTCCGAGCTCCGTAAAGATGACATATGGAGGAAACCTTTCTCTAAGACTGAAGACGCAATTAGGATCTACACTCACAATGTTGCCTTCACTCAGTAATAAATACTCTGACTCTGAATGTGCGACTCTTCTTGCGGAATTAAAATAAAATCCTGTGCAGAGAGCCATACGAACTAATTCGCTTGAATTGTATTTGTAACTATCTGACCGATTCGTTTTTGATTCTTCAAGGTTTGACTTCTGCTTACTCAGGTTCTTTTTATCACTCTTTGAATCGAAATACATCTTGCAGATGGGATCGGCAGCGAGACACTCCTTGCAAACTTTCATATCGATTTTTGGAATGAGATCTCTAAGCTGCCCTTTGATGCTCTGAGCCTGTCTTAAAGCACGAATGCTGAGGAAATTATCGTTACACCAGGAATCTGAGTAACCTTTCTTTGCCCACTTCTTGTAGATGTTGATATAAGTGATATGATCTCCGTCATCATGGGCAAGCTTTTTCTGAGTGTAGAGAAATTCATCATAGAGTTTTTCATTGTGACGGCTAACTTTACTCCAAATGTTTTCAGTTGAAAGGATAGAAACGATTGTGAGCATATCATCTTGGCAGTCCATAACCATAGATGACATTAGCGCCTTTGCATAAGATGGCTCAAGAGGAAATTTGCTCATTTCAAGTCCCAATGGAAGAATTTTTCCATCAGCATCAATTGCGCTTAGTAAGTACAATTGCTTTAAAGCACCTATTATTGCCTCGCGATTTGGAGGCTCCATATATTCAAATTTCACGACATCGTGGATTCCCATACTCTTAAGCGTCAGCAACGAGCTAGATAAGTTTACTCTCAGAATTTCTGGTACCGTGCTCTCGATCATCTGCTCATTAAAAAATTGTTCACTATACATTCTATAGCATTTTCCGGGCTGTGTTCTTCCTGCTCTACCAGCTCTTTGAATTGCTTGAACCCGTGATATTGGAACCAAGAGTAGAGCATCCATTCCAGTTCGAGGGTTGTAATTTTTCTGTTTAACATATCCACTATCAACGACGAAACCAATTCCATTGATGGTGATAGAAGTTTCAGCGATGTTTGTTGCAAAAACAAGTTTTCTTGCCCCTTCAGGAGCAGGTTCAAAAACTCGAGCTTGGTCTTCAGAACTTTGAGCACCATATAGTGGATAAATAACCATTGGCGGAACCTCCTTTCCTTTGTTGGCAAGTTCCTGTAGTTTCTCAAAGCAAAGTCTGCTTGCAGCCTCACAATCTTCAGATCCGGCCAAAAATACTAACACGTCACCTGGTCCTTCATGCAAATGCATTCTGATTGCCGCTTTTACACTCTCTTCAATTCTCCTATTGGAAGATACATGCCCGTACATAATATCAACAGGATAGCAGCGTCCTTCAACTTTTAGAAAAGGACAATTATTGAAATATTTGCAGAATTGTTCAATATTCAAGGTCGCAGAAGTCACAATGAGCTTTAGACTTCCTCCTCGAATTAACACAGCTTTCTTAACGAGTGCGAACAATATATCGGTGTAAATACTTCTTTCGTGAGCTTCATCAAGAACTACAACGTTGTATTTCGAAAGTGTACCATCGGAAAGGCATTCTCTTACAAGAATACCGTCTGTCACATATCGCATCCTGGTGCGCTCGGTACATCTATCATCGAATCTAATAGTGTACGATATCTCCTCGCCAAATGGGATTTTTCTTTCATAACACACCCTCTTTGCCATTGAGATAGCAGCAATTTTCCTTGGTTGAGTAACGACGATATTCAACCTATCCTTTCCAAAGACTTTGTCTTTATTGTTTTTCGTAATATCATTGAAAATTTCTTCCGAGTCATAGATGTATTGGGGCAACTGGGTTGATTTTCCTGAGCCCGTGTCTCCTGTAATCACGCAAAACAAATTGTCTTTGATCACGTTTATGATTTTTTCCTTGTAGCGGAATATTGGAAGGTCTTCCAATGGGTTCGGTTGCTTTTCATTGTCTTCTTCCATTAAGGCGTTCAAAAAGGAAATTTCAAATTATTGTCAATATAATAGATTTAGATTGTGAGACTCGGTGATACAAAATTTTACTTTGGGTATTTATGATAATCGGACATCGTGCATATAGCAATATCATAGGGAAGGGAGACAGGACAGGACTATCTCTCTTTTTTTGATTTTCAAGGATTTTAGCGAAACTAAACATTCTCGGGCCATAAACTGACATTTTAGTGACTTTGAGATATTTGCTTTTTTAATATTTTTCATAACAAGTCTCACTTCTTTTCACGCAAATCCCTCAGCTAACAAACAGCGTCAAGCAGCGAAGCTTATTTCTAGACATCGAATTTATTTTTGAGAAAAATGTTCAAATAGTCAATGCAAAAAGCGCCATAGATTGATGAATATTAGGAAAAACGTTTGCATTCGATTTTAAAGAAAATCTAATACATTCCGTGAAACGAAGATATCGGGGGAAAATTCGACATAGGAAAAGCATTACTGTCGTTCATATACTCTTCCCATAAGCAAAGAACGAGCCTACTGTTGCTTTGAATCACCGTTATATTGCTTTGTAGGTTAGCACTAACATTCAACTTTGCAATTGTTAGTGGAACACAGCAATCATTTTCATTAGATTACAAATAAATTTCAACAATGACCATCTCTTGAGAATCTGCATTTGTGAAGTAGCGCTTTTTTCAGCAGGGCCGAGTAATATCATTTCGGCCAGCATTGCCAGTCTAATGTACGGTTGATTCCTCAGTATATTTTAATCTTCAAAGATTTTTCGATCTTGAAGTAACTTGCTAAAATTTCCAAAGTACATGCATTCTTTTAAATCAGAGCTCCTTTTTGAAGGGAAATAAATTGAATTCTGAGAACTCTCTGGAAATATTCAAGTTCAAATTCTTCATTTTGTCTGAATTTGCTTGGATTAAGCTATAGAATCTTGGATTTTTAATAAAGAATTATCTCGAAGGCCAAAGAAACTGAATGAGAAAAAGTTTGTTATTTTTCATAGTCTTTGTCAGCTTCTACAGTCTCATTACTGCAGATGCTTTCAGTTTAGTCCTCAATCCGGGAGTTGCGAAATGCTTTGGAGAACAGGTTACGGTTGGCTTGCGAGTGCAAGGAAATATTACTAGTGAGGATTTAATGGAGGAGTCTTATCACAGTCATCTTCAAGTGTTTGATGACAACGGCAACGAGTTGATTTCGATGCAAGAAAAATCCAACTATTTCTTCGATATCACAATGAAAAAGGATGGTACTTTTCAGGTTTGCCTATCTCAAACCGGAGATAAAGAAGGGGTCTACGCGGTAGATATTAAAATGGGAAACCAAATTGTTGATAAGGACCAGGAGATCCTATCAAAAGATGAAATGAAAGAAGTGGAACGGGTAACCAAACGATGGCTCAAGATGTTAGATGTGATTCAAATGAATTTGAGCTTCCTTGTTAAAAAATCAGAAGACATAATAGAAACAGCTGACCAAATTTCGTTCTTACTGAAGCTCTTTAGCTTTATGAGTGCCATTATATTTCCCTTAGTGGCGTTCCTTCAAACAAGATTTATGAAATCTTTCTTTAAGAAGAAGAAACTGATATAGTTGATTTTATAGAGAATACATATATAGACATCTGCTTGTGTTTCTCAAAGTAAATGACATTATGTGGGTAACCTTTCTCATTATTGGTGATATTTCATACTGAAGAGAAACCTGAATTCTATTGCAAATTTTTCTTAAAGGAGAGTAAGCAGAAAGAAAAGCCTTTAAAGTACTGGGACAGATAGGTGTACGATTGACCGTAGCTCGTTCAATATTTTTGCTTGACAATACTGCATCGTCCATGATTCTGTTTTACGCACATAATTTTGTTACATCTTTAATTAATCATACAAATTTTCATTCACTTGATTGCATAGGAAAACAAAGAATGAAGAATTTCGAAAATCTAATACCTCGTGATTGTTCATCGTAATTTTCTTCTCAAACTCTGAATTTATGCCAACTTGTTGATATTAATTATTCGATCAGAATTTGAATTTAATAGCAAGCAATTCTCTTGCAGGAACCTAAATACTCAAAAGGATTAAGTTAATCGAAGGCTTCCTCTCACAATGCTAATTGGTCTGCTGGTGGCATAAATACTCTGATAGCCCTAATTTTCAATAATATGGATTGCCAAGCAGGTTTCAAAGAGTCGAATCAGAATTTAAATTTTCTCAGTAGCCAATCAAAAAAAAGCCTAAGATAAAAATCGAAGTTCTTAAAAATTATCCTGACGACCTGATAAATTAGACAAGCCTTATCCAGCTATTTAGGCGAAAAACAGTATCATCCGTCTCTCTTGTTTCATAGAAGGACCTTATGCATATTTTTAGCTTCTCATGAATTTTAGGCACATGGGTTTCTGATTGAGTTGAAAGACCGAATAATTTTTGAAAATTAAAAAGATTCAAATTCGATTTACAAATGAGCGCTAATCAAGAATTGCACTTCATTGACTCCTTCAAAGCAATCAACAAAAGAATTAATGGTCCTACTAATGCCAATTCGCGACACCTTTTGCGAATGGTTTATTCAAAGCTCCTTGATGATTGCATGCTGTAAATTTTCAACGAATGCATTTAGAAAATAATAAAACAATCTAAGAGCAAAGCAGCAGTTTGGATACCGTCCTCGGAAGGAAGATCTTGACTCAAGACCAAAATTTTCATTAGATTTTGCGAAGGTCCACCAGGAGATTGTTGCTTTGTCCTATTAGTAATGAAACTGGAAAAAAATTGTTCTTACAAGTAACATACCAGCATGCGCCAAAACAAGAAATTTGCAAGGGCATTAGCACTTGAGGCTCTCGTAGATCGTCTTGGAAATAAAGCGGTTTGCTCAATAATTGGTGACAGAACCGAAAAAATACAAAAGTTCGAGCGTTTTGATGCAATTTTACTGCTATTGCTCAAACTTTCCAAACTAAAAGAAAGTACTTGTTGGATTCCTTTTCTGGTTTTCTTACTATGATTCCAATTAGTTGAGCTCAGCCCTTCCGACTCTCTCGAATCGTTACCAATGGCAAAATTCCTTGTTACCGTTATCCTCCAAGCTCGAAGAGCGAAAAACTGCGCGGATGACGTTGAGTTGAACTTTCTCGTTGACCTTTCTGCTGCTTCTCTGGATCCAAAAAACTTTAAAGAGGGAAATAGCATACGAGATGACAGTCATGTCTGGGCCTTCACGCAAGCATGTTAGTAATCTCTACGAATTTCATTGCTGAATACTATTAGTAGATAAAAAATTGAAGCTCAACCCTGCAAAGCAATACTACGAAAATAATATGACTAACAGTTTCTTTCACCTAAGCTCAGGGCCTCTAATTCCTCAAGAATGGAATTACACTGAACTAAAAACTAGTAGCTTGAACCATACGAATTCACTCAGTATAACATTTTTCTCCTAATATTGCTCTTAATTATTTTTCCTCCTTTAAAAAAGATTACACAATTTACAACAAGGAAAACTTTGAAATGAATTACGATTTAAGACAACAAGCAAAAGCGTTTGTAGAACAGAATAATAGCTCTATGGGAATATTCAAACTAAACAAGCCTACGAAGGATGCTAGCCAAGCTCTCTTTGGCTCCTTGCAGCATACTCAACAAAGTATCTTAGCTTCATTCAATATTAATTTGGAAATACCACCTCTACCGACATGTAAAATCTCTCAACAACATTCAATGCCTAATTTGGAATCCAGACGAGCCGGGTGGTAATCAACCCAATTGCGGCTTAGCTGCCTTTACAATGAAAAGATTTGAGCCTCAGCCCATGCCATCTAGAGTCCTTTCCAATGAAAAAGAGCTCACGTTCACTCTTGCTTCAGAGAAAAACAGAGAGATGTAAATACAGCACTTAAGAGGCAATCATTCATGATCAATATTCCTTGTAGCAACAAATTGCTCAGAGAGGAAGCAGCGAGAAAAGGCAATAGATTCAGGGATAGTATCTTTGCAGACCCTGCAAAAATCGAGACTATCTTAGAGAATAGACCTGATTTCGAAATCTCCAATTTATGGGAAGACTATGGTAACCGTTGATTTGTGCTCACTCACTGATTCTGTGCAGGAAAAAGTCGCAATGACAACAGGTTCAAAAATCTCAAGATTGCTTCATGTGGATTGATGACAAAAGAAACTGCTAAAACTTTTATCGAAAGTTTTGAAAAATCTCAAGAAAATCCACTCTCATCTTTGAATGAGACTTTACCTGAGTCATACTACATTCATCAAATAGTTATGGCCCTTATGGTAAATCTCTTCTTTTTCCTTCGTAGCGTAACTTGTTTTCAAACCTTTCTCAGGGTTTGTGCGGAGACTTGTATGATCTCGATAAAAATCGTCTTGAATTCTCCCTAACTCGGTCCCCCAAAAAAACACAGTTTGTAACGAATGAGACATTATTCGCTGCTTTAGCGAACTATTGCTGCTACGCAACCTACTTCATCAGAGTTAGTCAACTGGTTAACTATGTCAGATCTCAATTTGAAAAGAGTCTGTCAAAGATGGTAAATTTTACATTTAATAACCCGACTGAGGTGTAATTTTTCTCTCTCTCTAAAATCTAGTCGTTCTACAGCGTTGTTGAGCAATTTGTGAACCATTACACTCAGAATCTTATCGAATTAAAAGAAGAATGTGAGACTCTTCTCCAACTCGAAGTTAGTCTGGAAAAAACATTAAATGAACTCAAGATGGTGTATCAAATCTGCTTCGGAAAAGAGCAACTGATTCCATTTGGAGAGAACTACAACCTTGAAGACTATGTGTCATCTGCTTCCGAGCTGTTAGACTTTACATACACTCTATTGCATGCTTTGGAACTGCCTTCTCATCAAGTGGAAATGATCCATCATATTTTCACCCAAGCAGTTAAACCTTTCCTTGACAACTTGTCAAACTTCTCTTTTCGTGGTGAAAGTAACCCAGAAGACCGAGATTTTCTGTTCGAGTTCAAATCCGAATGGAATGAGTACTTTATGGTGCAGAAAAGCAGAATACCCATCTGTTTCGAAAAGATTGTTTATGAAGTACTGATTCTGGGAAACAATATGTACCTTTTGAAAGAATACGAACACGAGTATTACTTGGCATGCAAAGATGATCATTTGGGATTTAAACTTTGCTACAGTACTGTTGAAATGTACGATTTTGAGGTTTACATTCAATCGAGATATAACGAGAAGAGTAGAAATGTGGAAATGATGGGTGTTGATTTGAAAGTAAACTCCCTCCAACTTTGAAAAAAATCTTTCTAACTTAATCAAACAAACTCTAGATTGAGAAAGAGCGAAGGAATTATGAAAGATTACAAAAGAGACTGATTCTATTAAGAAAAATAAAAGAGGTAATGAAAATATTAAGATTAGGGAAATCATTATGAATCAAACTGCTTTAGGAGATGGAAGATGAAGCAAAGAAAAAACAAGACGCAATGGAAGATGAAAAGTCGAAAAAAGAAAACTATAGAGTTGCTCTTAGGCAGCAACAAAATCAACAAAAAATGCTTGAGAAACTCCAAAAAGAAATCGAGAAAGAGAATGAGAGAGCGTATTTGCTTGACATGCAACTCAAAGAAAAAGAACAACTTGAAATTGAGAAGAAGCAACTTCTTGCCAAGCTGAAAGAAATTAACGGAGTTACTACACCAAAAAGGGAAAGATATGAAATTTTGATGTCGGAGAAAAAAAAAAGGGAGGCTGAGCGAATCTCGAAGTGGGAGAACCGTGATGCAAATTCCAAGATCAGCGTAGTCTCTCAGCCACTCCCGACGATCAGTAAAAATCAGGAAGAAACAAAACAAGATATGCTTATTGAGCCGACTCCTGAAAAATCTGATCACGAGATGATGATCGAAAACACAGCCATTGATCAGCTTGCATCCTCAGATCATAAAATTACGACACCTAAGAGGATGGGCCAATTTGATGATATTAATGAGATCCAACTATCTTCGAGTAAGAGATCTGACATGATTACTGAAGAATCAAAAGGCAAAGAAGAAATAATAATGGATGATTTGATGAGAAAGAATGAAATGTTTGAAGATCAAAAGATGAGTCTAGAGGAAAAGCCTCAGCAGAAAATTTCCTCACAAAGAATAAAAATGCATGAAGAAAATATGGCAGATAATCCCGTAAGGGCAGAAAATAACCTAAACGCTTTCAAATCCCCTTCAAAGTGGTTACGATCTGCAAAGCAACCTGTTCAATTCGATTTGGAAAAACTAAAAGAGGAAGCTGAGTCTTCTAACAGCAGCAATATCCCAATTGATACCTCAATGCAAATTTGTGTAAGAAATCTCATTCGACTGCAATTGGATCTGGTAAGGAAGTTAATCTGTGTTTGGATCTTGAATGCTAAATAAATTCTTAGACAAATATGGCAATGATGCAAATTCTAAAAGAGAAATATAAGTTAATGGATGCTTTCAAAATATTGAAGAGTTTCATGTTTGGTGAAAAAGGAGACAGGTTAGATAGCTATACAGAGCTTCTATTCAAGGAGACTTCAACAGTGAATTGGAGTGCAGTTTTCAATGCAAACTCCTACTTTGAAGATAGAGCCATCTATGTCAACACAGTAATACTTACAAATAATTTCATAATAATAACCTTTGCTTTGGAATCATCATAGGAAAATACACATGAATTTAGCTTGTTGTTCAAACTGAAACAATCGAAAGCAGTTCTCCTCCCTCACACAATCCAAACATTCGATGTAAAATTCGAGGTTTCTCTTAAAGTAACCTCTAATCCCAACAATAGCTCAGCCAGCATCTCTCTCTTGAATTTGAAGGACCTCCGCTGCTAAAGCACGTGATAACTCAAAATTCTTTGGATAAATATACTGAGGTCTTTTCTGTCCTTATCAAATTCCGGTAACAAATTATTCCACCCATAAATAATTTACATGACAACTAATAGATACCTATCTCTACTTTTGAGAGGGAAATGGAAAGTTATCAATCAGCAAATATTGGTTTTTTCTCGCAAATCTTTAATATATCTAAATTTTTATTTACAAATAGCTCATCAAAGAAAATAGAAGATTCTCAAAACACGCACAAGCTTTCAGGCATGAAGCTCAAAATTTCCTGAATTACCTCCAAGAATATTTTTACATCAATGTAATCCTAAAATTAACGATACTTATCATAATCACATAAAATCATTCTTAACGAATTAGATAATCGAAGGAAGTTGGAAGCAGTTTGCAAAGAAAATTAACAAAGCAAACAATTTTTATGAAATCAGAGAAGTATCATTTTATCTATTAACTGTGGTTGAATCTCAATAACTCTAGGCTCACTCATACTATTTAGACAATATTATGAGAAAATGTTTCATCCGCTCCAGTTTCAAGAACGTTGACATCGCGTACAATCGAATAATTTCGCTGATTATGCAATTCCATGGGATCGTAAATCTACTGCTTCAATTAGCATCATTTTGGATAACATTGACTTTCATATCTTAGATATCGCAAGTCTCGCAAACTGACGTATTGCATCTTAAAGTGTTGAATTTTGTTGAAGAAGTTCGACAACTGGAATCAAATTTCAAAGAATGTGAGAAGTTTATTACCATGGTATTCCAAACGGTGATTGCGAAACAACAACAAACCAGTTTTCTGGAACAAGCAAATGAATAGATATGTAAGTTATTAGTGCGTGTATGCGTGCTATGACTGTGGCTTTTGTATTTTTGAAGTGTCTTGGAGCCTCTTTATTCTTAGAACTTGTGTTTTTCGTGCAAATTGTGTACTGAAATATTTACTGCTGGGCCGAATAAAGGCTTTATTAAAATAATAATACTAATAAATTTTGATCTTAACTGGAATAAGAAAAATGTAGTGAGGAGGCCTTTTTCTTTTATGTTATGAACATTTCAGTTGAATCTTATTCTTTGCCCTCACGGAAATTTAAAAGTCGTTTTTATCAATTTTTTCTCCAACAAATGAATTTCTGGAAGATCTATTCTTCCATCTGCTTTTTATCAGAATTTTTGCTTTCTGATTCGAATTTTCATTTTCGAAAGATATTTTGCAAAATTAAACTGAAAAGTCCATATGGTTACCGTTATACTTGATAAAAGAAAAAAAAAAAACTCACACTATTCATGCAGAAATTGGACTCTAAGGGAAAGAACACATCACTGAACCTGGGATATTCAAGCCCTTCCAATATGACAAAGAACTCGGGGCTAGAAGCCTCAATCAAAAACAGAATTTATTTTTCTCCTTTCAATAGAAAAGCTGTGCCACCTTTAAGTTATAAAGGCCTTCCTTCAGCATCTAATGGAAGCAAAGGCACTCAAAGTAAGAGTTTAGACGATAAAACAGTCTCAAATAATTTCGAGAGGTATTGAATATAACTCGTCAACAAGTCAACAAGCGATATCTTACACTATCATTAGTTCTATCGAAGTAACAGACCAATTATTGATGAAAAAGTCTTCCATATCTTCAGTCCATAGTGGTGGACTGGCACCCATTCAGACTACGAATTTTGAACAAGAAGTGATTAGAGAAGGTATATTCTATGAGAATGCCAGGCAAATCCAATTCATTCATTATTGGCCCTAGGTATCAAAGTTCCTTTAATTACTTCGAAGGCCTGGGTTGTAGCTAAAGGAGAAACTGGTGAAGTAATATTTGGACATCGAGAATCCACAAAGAAAGAGGTGGCAAGTATCACCAAAGTAATGACCTGCTATTGTGTATGCAGACTCTTGGAGACTCACAAAATCGACCCCAAGAACACTTATTTAGAGGTTTCTCCTTATGCTGCATCAATAACTGGAACCACTGCAACTCTTAAAACGGGAGATGTACTTCGTGTTTGGGACCTCCTTCATGGACTCATGCTTCCCAGTGGAAATGATGCTGCGTATTCTCTCGCAGAGAATTTTGGAACGTACATCTTTATGCAAACTCAAGAGTATAAACTGAAGAGCAAAAGCAACCCGTTATTTGTTCGGGGAAAAAGTCATCTCTATCTAAAATATTTTTTGGATTATATGAATGAAGTTTCAGTTGAATTGGAATTAATTGGTACGAAATATTCCAATCCACATGGTCTTTGCGACACAACCAATTTTACTACGGCTGCTGATGTTGCTAAATTAGTGGCATGCGCCATGAAAAATCCAATATTTCGAGAGGTCGTCAAACAACAAAAATATTCCTGTGTAATTGACCAATGTGATGGTTGTCGCAGGAATGTTACTTGGGAAAACACAAATAAATTGTTAGCTGAAGGATGGGAAGGAGTCAAAACAGGAATAACAACAGCTGCTGGACCTTGTTTCTGCGGTATGGTGACCTTAGACAATGTGAATTATATAGTAATTGTGCTCGATTGTCGCTCAATGGAGGCGAGATGGGAAGAATGCAAAGTTCTTGTTAACTGGGTCCATAAAAACAAAGAGTTTAAAATTAAGTAATTTGAAGTCATTTATTTGAGAGTTTTTTGTAATTGACAAAATCACTTTTTTGTTATTCTTTGCTCATTTCAAAAAGACAAGGCTTGTAAAGAAACTCAGGTTTTATTGAGCTTTTTGTGCACCTATATGTATTTTATCGTTGCAACAGCTCTCTGTGTCAAAGATATGATAAAAATTTGCTATGATTTTGAGAAAATTCAACTCTTCTATGCAGAATACTCATTCCGTTCTTGCTTCAAATAACGCTTTAATAAATTTAGTGGACCTTCATATTTGAGTTTCACAATTTCACATTTCACAGCACATGTTGGACTTCAGCGCAATGAAATTCAAACCCCAAATTAAATTTATTTTGACTGTGCAAAAATGAATTCAATAATCATGAAATCAGCTTTTCGTTCTATCACATTTCATTTTGTGTCAATTGCGGCTCAAAATGTCCCTAAGCGATCATTTGCAAGGGCAGTGAGGAGCAATCTTCTGAAGAGATCAAAAGAAACTTTTGTGAAAGATTCAGACGCTCAAGTTGATATCAGCCAAACCGACTCACTTGCTCGACAGTCAGAAAATGGAAAAACCCAACAAAGACATCAAAATGTCAATTCATTGAACCTTAACAAGACCGAGCTCAAGAAATCTGGAAAAAAGAAACTACAATTATTGCAGGAATTTGAAAATGATCCTGATCAAAGCTATATTCTGACTTGCAAGACGACAAATGAATTACTTGAGGTTTATAAAAACAATAAGCACGAGCTAAAACTGTCTCACTTTGTAACAATGCTTTATCAATTAGCTAAACTGCGTGTTAAAGAGCAATTAACGACGCAGTTGCTATTAAAGGATCAGAGAGCTTTAGAGTTAATTGAGCACATTAAACTGAATTTTGAAAAACTTGATGTCGCGGCTGAGGCAACTTTATTTTTAAGCATGGTGAAGCTTAACCTCGAAGACTCCATTCTGTTTGGAAAGGCAATCAAAGGATTAAAACAGAGAGATCCTCCACTTAGTGAGGCTTCTTCCTCTTATATTCTTTCGACATTCGCGAGGCAAAGAGTGAAAGACGAAGAGTACCTGAACTGGACTGCAAAAAAACTGCTTGAGAAAGTAATTTCTGTCCTGCCTCACAAAGGAACTAATTTTTCTTCTTATTTCACACAAAAATAGTCGAAGCTTAAAATATCAACAGTAACAACTACTCTATGCGCATTAGACCGGATAGGTTTCATGCATTCCGAGCTCGTTGAAAAAATCTCAGCGGAATTAGTTGCGCAGCAAAGCAAGCTAGAACCTTCAGTACTTGACATTTCAGTGTAAATTGTCTAATGATTCTTTAGATGGTTCCCATGCTGTTTAGCGTATTTAATAATTTCAGACTACGAAATTATGATGTCCTTGACGCCTTGTCGATGAAGCTAATAAAAAATATTCAACAATTTTCCTTAAAAGAGATTGCAGCTATTGTTACCTATTGCAGCAACCTCAACTATGTGAACAATCTTCTTTTCGAATATGTCGAAAGAGAGGTACTCAGAAAGCTGAAACTGGATGAAGGATTCAAAGCACTAATTGAGGCTAAAATTCCTGCAAAACAGGTCGAGGAAGAAATCGAAACAAACGAAGAAGATGAAATGAGCTTTGAAAATGTCTTCGAAGACGTTCTTTCTCCAAAGGATTTAGCCAAACTAATCGTTGCTGAAGAAAAATCCAAGAAACTGCCCGAACCTGAGGGAAACACCGAAAATTCTTTGGCCCAAACCACAGAACAAGATAATGGATTAGAACATCAGAATTATATTGATGTTTCTCAAATAATGGTTGCTCTTTGTCGATTAAAAGTCGTGAGGATCGAATTATTCGAAGTACTTGAATCATATTTTATTCGGAACTTGCATAAAGCGACACCAAAGAGTTTTATGCACTATAGTTATGCCCATTCATTCCTCTGCACAGAAATATTAAATAAGATTCAACAGAATGGAACGAAGAAGCCAAACCGGAGAACCCTGAAAAACATTAAGTAATTTTGCACTATCTCAGATCGTTTAAAGATTCCCATATAGAAAGCATAACCATCTGTTTTATGAGATAGTTTCCCCATTTATCTATGAGAGGCTCGATGAATTCACTGCGGAAGACATTCTATCATTCATGATTAGCGCATCAAGACCATTGATTACAAAAAGAGAAGTTAGCAAGCAAATTTTTGAGATTGGGGTGAATACAGTTCCCAAACTATTGGCGAAAGGAGGAAATGAAAATAAAGCTGAGTTTCAAAAGCTGTTTCTCAATTATCACGAATCACTAAAGAAATTTATCGTGAAGAAGACTCAAATCAGGTAAATTTTTTTGTTCAAACGAGCTGGTTTAACTCTGCTTCTATTAGTGAGCTCTCTCAAAAATATCTCGAATGTGGAATAGATGCAATGAAGCTCGACGCTCCGCTCTTCACAGCTGCAATCGAAGAAAAAACGACAAAACATTTAGAAAAAGAAGAAAATGCATGTTAGTTAACACACATCGATATTATGTAGATTGGTTTTAGGAATATTTCATCGAATGAATTTATGAGTGAATTATTAGGAGTGGAAAAAATCCCAAAAATGATAAATATCTGCAAACTCTAAGCACGTATACGATATAACCTATTAGCAGAGAACTAAACGATCTTTTGGACATTCAGTTGAGCATTCGCCAAAGAAATTAACAATTTTTTCCTCATCTTCTTGAAATACACCCAATCTTTAGCCCAAAATCCCATTAGTTACAAAATTGTTGCCTCTTATTTCTATTTTCTTTTGAAAAAATGAAAATGGCAAAAATTCATAGTATCAAAAATGGAGCTAATACAAATTGGAGCACAAATCTTCAATGCTCAAGATAATTGATTGTCCTTTCTTTGAGAAGGGAGATTCCTTGTGTTATTTAGAGGGGCTGCGTATGTTCAACATAAAGTGTATACTTCATAGCCTATTTTGTATTTGAGAGTCCGGCAAAATGGTTACCACTCTGAATCACAGTAAAATTTTCATGACTAACTAACTTCAATTCGTTCATCTTTACGACTAGAATTAACTGTTTACTGATGAATGAACAGTGAGAAATTTTTTACAATATGTTGGAGAAACTGACGAAACAAGGGCTGCCTAGAAAATTTTTGAATAAAGGATTGTGATTACAAGTGAGAAATGCGTTTCAAAGTGAGAGTCCATTTCATAGACAAATCAACATATAAAAAAATAATGATATTTTTGACAGAACCCCAAAAATTAAAATTTTTTATTTACACTACAGCTCCTCTTCTCTCATTAGAGTATCTCTTAGATTCTTCGAATATATGGAGCGTTTAGTTTTAGATTCTATCATCTTTATTAAAGAATAAGATGATAAACAATGATGATTGTCAAAATAATTACTTCATCCTCAAAGTCGACATTCAGGAAATTGAACTTCCTTGATTGCTTAAGAGCTCGATTTCTATATTAGAAAAAAGTTTAGGTTTAATGATATCAACATGACCTACTGTTTGAGCATGATGATTATTCTCACAATCTGTAAAATATATCTTGAAGAAAGCACCACGGTAGGCAAATACTCGCCAGACTCATCCTCATCCCTGAGAGAGTCAGAGTTTGATATTCCACAAGAATGGTTAAGATTACTTTCCGAACTCAGAAACTGTGAAACTGAGATACAACACAATAACAGCCGCTAGCAGACACACGTCAACGACATTCCAAAAATTTTGGAAATAAATCTATGTAACTTTTCGATTAGGATTACCAGAATAAATCCATAAAGCTACCTTCTTTTCGGCTATAATACGGAGAAGTATTTCTGCTGTGATGAGCACCAGAAGAATAGATTCAACGATGACAGCAATTTTATCCCAGACTGTTTCGATGCTAGAAAATGTTCTTGTTACTGATATGACGCTTAGTTTACCTGACTTGAAACTCTCTTACACAAATCTAAGTCCAAAGTATGATGAGTTAGATCAGGAGTGAAAAAGTTGTTAATACCCAAACAATCAGGAGGAGTGACACAAAAAGCTGCATGATTAGAAAATATACATAGCAGCGCATCGTTTTTATTGAATTCATGCAATACTTGAGGTTCATGGAATCGGTTGCGAGTTTCTTTTTACCTCAGTTAGATCTTTTGAGCCCAATTTTTATTGAGAGTTAATTAAAAGTTATTGATTAGAGGAACGAAGGTAAGAATGCATTATTTACATGATTGACATTCAAAGGTATTTACAAAGTCTTTTTTTTTTTGGAAAAAAACTCTCTAAATGGAGCCTACCTTATTTCCTCTTACCTACTCAGCTTTTACAGGGTTGCTTCGACATTATTTTGGTGAGAGCTTATCGCAATAACGTTAGCAAAGATTCAAAGTTTTGGTGTGCTGAGAGTTTCCTAAAAAAAATTGTTTAATGATTTGAAGTCTTTACTCCCAACTTGTTCTTGGAGAGAAAATTGAGCCAAAGGAAAGTAAATCGGGATAATGTTCTTCGGTTATAGGGATGGCTGTCTTTTCAATGAAGTTCCAATCCACAATCAATCAGGTTCAATATAAGCCGCATTTTAAACACAATAACTATATAAATTTGTGACAAACCCAATGGTAGTTAATCTGACTCAAATAGATTTATTTTCTCAAAACAGAAGTTCAATTCTTTCTAAGCAAATGTAGGGAAGTAGATTTAGTTCGCAGAATAAACCAAAATTCAGCTCTCAATAGAGAGTAGGATATTTACCTTTTTTATCCCAGAAGCTTCAACGAAATAAATCAATTTGTATAAGTTACAGTATTCCAATTATTTCACTATTGTGCTGATCAATTCTAAACTTACTTTATATTTACAGAGTTTATTTTACAAGAGCTTGCATACTCATACATGCTTCGCGTTGCATTTCCTGTTTATACTGCGAGTCACGAAATCGCCTCTCACCCAATCTTCATAAATAAAGAGAAGCCTTCAATTACTTACCAAATCAAATCTCTGAAATTGATCAATCTCAAACTTGAAGATTCAACTTTTTCCGATGCTTCTATATTTGTCAACTCTTTGATACCAATAGCTGTGGAAAATTCTAACAGCGAAACTACCTATTACTCGCCTAAATTTCAGCAATTCATATCCCTAGAAAAAGACATCAATGATCCTAAAATACAGATATTGCCACAACTCGCAAAGTTAGATGCCAATGAACTGAAAATCACAATTGAGGCGCTTGAAGAGCTTGAAAATTGTTCATTTTATTACCATATTAGAGGCTTAAAATGCAAATATGAAGGAGGAGATATGAAAAAGAGTCTCGAATTCTTGATCAAAGGTGGAGAAAATCATGAATATGGTTCATTGATGATGTTGGTGCGAATATACGCCGAAAGCAGCGAAGCTCAAGCATACAACACTCAAGTCTCTCACTTGAAAAGTTTGAAATATATGATCCAAGTCTTTCGATTCTACGGGCTATTTGAACAATATTTTTTTAAAGATTCCACAATCCCGCACATACATCTTTTCTACATTTATTTGGATTGCTTTCCAGACTTTTTCACACTCGTGAAGCATATAACGAGGAATTATTCAAATGACCCAAATAAGCTTGAAATTCAAAACAAGGTTTGGGATGAGCTCTTGGATAATTTTGGATTGACTTCCCAACAGAAGGAAGAAATTCGGACTGCGATGACTCTTTTGCTTGGAATTTTAATTGAAACAGATCCATATAGTGAGAATGTGATATTGAACCTTCAAAAAATGGAGATAATTTATAAACGGAAAGAAAATTATTTAGTTAGTTTCTTGCTCGGAGAGCTTTATGATGCAGTCTTTTATGGGGTTTCACATGCAGCAGATTTTGACAAAAGACTGCATTATTATAACCGAGCTGACCAGCAGGGTCATAGTACAGCATGTTGTCGCCTTGCTGTGTTGACAGAAAATCTCGAGAGATATAATCAACACAAAGGCATCGCACAACCTGCTAAAATGCTTTATTCAGCTTCTCTATACAAGAAGTTGGAAAAGACCCACACAACAGAATACTTACTGCATGAGGCTGGGCAGAGTTTAAAGACACTGACAAATCCTGATGAAATCGATAAGAGTTTAAAGATGCACAGGACTCTTTATTATTTGCAAGACTCTAAATCAATATTGAATTACTTTCGTCTCCTTAAATTGAAGAAGTCTCCAGAAGTGATAGGAGTGGCCAGAAAGATGAAAAAATTGAACTTGCCATTCTATCAAATTCCTCTTGCATTCTGCTACGAAAAAGGACGTGGGACCACCAAGGATTTTTCAACGGCACTCAAACTGTATTTAGATGTGTTTAATAAGCAAGTCACGAAAAGGCCAAAGGATCCTAAGAACTTCATATTTTACCGAATGGGCTGTCTCTGTCTCTGCTCAGACGAACTCAAAGGATACAGTCCGATCTTCTTTAATCTGGCTATGAGCGAGCTGCTAACAATATTACGGAAAAAGCCTTCAGAGCCAGGCTCTCTTTACGATCTAGGAAAGATGATTGAAAAAGGAAGAGGTGCAATACAAGACATCAGAGTTGCGGGTAGTATCTATCGCTGGATACTATGTATGCCCCATCAAACTTCATCAGAACATTTTGTACATTTATATTCACAAAAGAGAATTCGCTTTCTGTATGATAAATATGAAGTTTCAACAGATCAGATGACTCTCTTCAAAGTACCTGATGGCATTAAAGCTGAAAATGAAGCAGCAATGTTAAAATTGCTTGACAATTTGGAAGCAAACCTTGGCGATAGTAAATCTGACATCAATGCGATGACAGAAAATGGCACCCTTCGAAAGATTGTAAATGATATATTATCTAATGCATTTATGAAGCTCGGAGGTTTGTCACCTTTCAGAATTGACTCACTGGATCACTCGACTAGCAACTGGAAATCAACTGGTCATTTGGATTTCCCTGAGACATTAGAAGAGATCGTACAAGAAGATGGTGAGTATACAAAGAAGTCCCATGAAGAGACTGAAGTGAATTCTGGAACTCCAGGAAAAAGGGAGTCCGTCAATCTCAATCTTGCGACTATGACGTCGCCAGGAAAGAAAAGTACATTCTTTAAAAAAGAATTAAACTTGCAGAGATCGATTGACAAATTAAAAGATCAAGATAAAGATCCACTTGATATTTCAGGAAATGCTTCTTTACGTTCCTTCTTCTCTCAGGGAACCCTACCATTTAGTTTGAGGAAACCGAAAACGTCTACAATATTTCGAGAAGGGATGACAATCGGTGCACGTATTTTCAGAATCTTGAATATGCACAAGCAAAAAAATTACGAAAAACTCAAGGATTATCTCTCAATTTCTCCTGCAGGACAAAAGAAGATAAGCACCGTCAAGGGATTGCCTCAGGATGCAATCTCGAAGAGGTATATCTTGGCTCTCACACAAGAAATGCTGGCATTCATATCTACAGAAACGAACCTGCTGACACTTGACAAAGATAAATTTGCTTTTGAAGAAGAACTCGAAGAGTTTTCAGTGAAGAAGCGCTATCCTACAGCCATTCTCAAGTCAAATTCACAGCGCTTTTCGTTTGTCAGCCTCGACTTTTCATCTCAAAGACTGCTAAATAACCTTATTGAACAGCCTGTCTCTCTACATCTTGCTCTGAGTTTTATGCATCCATATATCACACCTTATTACGGGATCTGCTTAAATCTTCTCGATGAAAATGCACAAATAGGTTTGCTCATGGAAGAAGTAACTCAGAATCTTGAAGATTACTGCTTGGCAAAGCCCAAAATTACGACGATCGATCGGGCACAGGTGTGTCTGAGGCTAGCTTATATCCTTGATGCTATCCATTTACTCGGATTAACTCATTTTTCTTTAAATGGAAAGAGTATCCATCGGAACGGGGCAGGACATTTTAAACTTTCAAACCCCTTGAATTTATTCTTTGAAGAGACTGAAAGCATTAAAATCGTGACTGTAAGCGATCAAATTGCACCCAGTGAGGAATTTCGTGACAAATCACACGAAGAACCTGAATACATTGGCTCTTTTGATTACTTTGCTCCTGATTTTTTCCGCCCTAACGCTAAAGTGTCCCACCAAAGTGACTTGTTCAGTCTCGGAGTTTTGATGTATTTAGTTTTTACTGGCACTAAACTCTATTCGTTTAGTGAGTTCTCGAGTGCTCAGGAATTTACGGATAAAGTGAAGAGCGGTTTCCTAAGGGAAAGGATCAAATCAGCTGCACTACTTCCCGAAGCTATCGAGAAACTTATACTATCCTGTGTACAGTTTCACAAGAAAAAACGCCCCAGCACAACAGAAATAATCCAAGAGCTTAAAAAATTCATCGTTCAGATTTCGCAACACCACACAGGAATTGTTAAGATCCCTGAAATGACTCCAGAATTTAATATACGTTCTCAATACGAAGCTCTGCGGTTTAAAGCTTTTGGAGCTAACAATATTTTGCTGCCAGGGAATTTTATCTATAAAGGTCAGATGGAAAATGGACTTCCCGAGGGAGTTGGTGAACTCACTTTTAGTAATGAAATTTCGTATAAAGGGTCATTTAAGGAAGGGTTATTCCATGGGAAAGGTGTCTTAACACTCATGAAACGAGAAGAAATTTTTGAAGGAGAGTTTGCTGAAGGTTATCCTATTGATGGGATATACAGATCAGACTCTCTGTATTATGAGTATTACCTGGAAAGTCAATCCTGGATACCTGAAGAAGAATGTTTGATGAAAATGGTCAAAGGTCCCTATGCGAATCCATTCCAGAAAGAGTGGAAAAAAATTCAGCAAGTAAGTCAGTACCTATTCTCAGATCAGAAAAACTGTGACATTATTAAATCTTTTTTGGAACTCATGTATAATTACAAAAAAGGAGATAAGTTGGAACATTTTGACCTTTTTGGAAATCATTATCTTTGTGAGGTGAACCACCAGAATTCACCCTCATTTTCATCCGAAATTTTCCTACGAAGCAGCCGATTCTTTATGAGAGAATGGAGGTTATATTCCCCTTCAATAAGCAAGAGAATCATATTGAATGCAGATCCCACATACATTGAACTAGCGTGGATAGAGAAAGAATCTGAAGCAGTAGCAATCTCGAACACGTTCGACGAAGTTGCTCGATATTATCATTTTGGGTATAAATTTTTGGGTTCATTACAACGAGGAAGACCTGGAAAAGGAATTTTCTTCATCAATTTTGCTAGCTACTTTACCTACAACAGTCAAGTAAAATCATATGAAGGACAAAGTTATATGCAGCATACTGAAGTCCTCTATGAAGGAGATTTTTATGCCAATAGCGCGGAAGGAAGAGGGTTAGAATACAAGAATTCAATGAAAAAATATGAAGGAGAATATCGAAAAGGTCAACCCGAGGGAAAGGGGATTTTTTTTAATGACAAAGGAAAAATTGAGTTTAAGGGACTCTTAAAAGCTGGGAAGCCTATTTTCGGTGTATTATATGAAGAAAATAGAATTTATGAGGGAAAACTTACCTATTACGAAGTGATGCCAAAAGAATCTTCATCAATTCTCAAGACAAAGGAGGAAGAGTCACAACAGCAACCGCCGCAACTTCCTCCTATTAAAACGTTCTTTGAAGGGACAGTATATAATTTCTCACAAACAATTCGCGAACTAAGCGGAGCCTTTTACCTTGAAGAAAAAAAGTTTGATGGTATTTTTAGAATTTGCTACAATGATGGAAGCATTTATTATGGTGAAATGAGAAATGGAATTAGAAAAGGAAAAGGGACATTTACAATGAGCAACGGAAACATTTTTGAGGGTGTTTGGGATGATCAAAGGCTAAACGGAAAAATTAAATGGGGACCAGAAAATAACCCTATTGAGATTTCTGAAGGTGAATTTATCAGGGAAAGTAGTGGGCCAATTTCCATTATCAACATCGGAAGATTGAAATATCGAAATGGAGATGTATTCGAGGGGCAGTTGAGGAATGGTAAATTAGACGGATTTGGAGTTTTTTTCTATAAGAAAGGTTCGGTCTACGAAGGAGAATTCTCGCAAAATAACAAATGTGGCCTGGGTAAATATTCTTACTTTAAATGGGGAAGCCATTGGTGTTTTTTGGGAGAATATTCTCAAGGGAGAAGAGAAGGATTTGGCAAGTTGTATAAGAACGACAGACTCTATTTTGCGGGTGAATGGAAAAATGATTTTGCGGTCTTTGGAGAATTGTATTCCGAGAAAGATCACGTTTACAGGGGAGAAGTGGAAGGCGACGGCGAGTTAGTGGAGATAACAGCGAGTGGGTTTGGAAAGATGATCCTTGAAAATGGCATTTCATTTGAGGGAATGTTCTTTGACAACCGACCAGCTCGAGATTGTGAAGGACATCTTGCAAGTAGGAATGCTTGGGAGTACAATGGAGAAGTTAATCTAGCTTATCACCCACATGGTTTTGGAATGATGAATTACTTTAAGAATCCCATACTAAAAGGATATCTTGGAATTTTCAAGGATGGAGTTAAGTCTCAGATTGGGCGATTCATATACAAGAACAAAGACAAATATGAAGGTGAAGTTAATAATGATCTACGACACGGTGTTGGAGTGTTAATAAAGGGAAACATGATATTCAAAGGAGATTGGAAGATTAATGTAAAAAGTGGAAGAGGAATGATTTTAAAAATCGGCTTTGAAGATGATCCAAAAAAGTTTAAGGCTAAGTATCTCAAAGGCAGTGTTGCTAGAGCTTTTTATGAACGATTTGATATATAATTGCCCTTCTTTGATAGGTATATAGATTATATTTATTTAGCCTTCGTAGACAGCCCTATTGTCACTTATAATTAGAATAGCAGAATAACATTCACACAATAATCACGCGAACTTTTCATTGAAATCTATTCGGAATCACAAGAATAAATTTTTCAAAATGTGGATTCAGATAGTGCCCAAGAATGAATTTCATGAATGCCTTAGAGAATGTGAAAACTAAGGGTTAATCACAAGCTGATTTGTTACTGGTGTTATTTTTCTTCATGTAAATTGCAACTTCACTCTTGACAGTAAATAAACTCCAATCTGGGACAGGAAGAGGAGCATTTCCAGGTGAAAAGAATCAATGGTCCTTTGAATTGTTGAAATATAAGCGTGCTCAAAATAACAGAAATTAAAAAAAATATAGTCATTGTGAGTTTTGAAATAGAACCGCAAATAATTTTCTGAAAAGAAATTGTTAAAGAAGTGAAGGTATGAATTAGCTCGTTTGCTAATTTTATTTTTGCTTGTCAGCTTGTCAAAGGTTTCCTACAACAACACACACTATTATAAAGAAAAGAAAAATGAAAAACATACAAATAATTTCTATGCATGCCATTTTTTCAATTTTTAGTAAACGCAGTTTAGACCACCACAACCACAGCAAAACGGAAATACGAGTTGTTCGTGTCTGTTGTACTTGTTATTTCATTTTATTAGCTTCTACATTAATATTTTACGAGGTTTCTTTCCTTCAATTTCTCTCTTATTCTCTTTTCTTTTCGATTGGAACAAAAATCGAAATGGGGCTATTTACTTTTCTGGGAAGGTTCCCCACTACAAATATTATCATTCGAGTAAATCATTCAGATAATCAACGTGTATCAATCTCGATTTTCAAACTCACACATAAAAAGTTATATTTATTTAAATCATCACATTCAATAGACTCAGTTAATACTTGTCCACAGGGATAACTTCATCATCATCGTCATCTTGAACGAAATATCGACTACTTGTTTCTCCAAATTCTTCATTATTTCCTCTGTAAACATATGATTCTTCATCAGCATTCATATTTCTGAAAAGAAAAATATATCAGCATGACTCTTTCATTAGAATGAAAAAAATTTTTACTTTAGCTCAGATCTTAGTTGAGAGAGTGCTACAGAATTTCTCAGCAACAGTTGCTCGAGCTCCAGATTCAGAGACTCCTCTTCTTGATTTATTTGCTGTTGTTGTATAATCTTTTGCTTATTTTCGACGCTTTGCCCTCTTACTACACGTCGTACAGATGTAGGAGTTGTAGCTCCTGAATTTCTGAATAATTTTCAAAATTAATTAACATCACTAATCCTTCAAATAAGATCTTACTGATTAGATTGGCCGAATCTCTTTATAATTAAAGTTGGAGCTCTTGATTGACGTTCTGTGGAAGCTAGAGATGGTAATTTTACATCAGCACTTTTCACATTTTCGATGTATTTTTCGGATTTTTCTGCTCTTTTTCTCAATTCCGAGTTCTCCAAGAGCAGTTCTTCAATTTTCTTATTCAAAAATGAAATCTCCTCTTTTGGATCTCTATCTAGGAGGAAAAAGCAGCCTATTAGAGAGATACGATTAGTTTAATAACCGTCCAAATCCAGTTAAAGATTTCGACATCATCGAGATATCGTTTTTGGAAGCTGGTTTTAAGGCCTCGAGCTCTTTCTTCAATTGTTTATTTTGATCCAGAAGCACATAAGCGCTATTTGCTTCGGCCTTCAGTACAAGATTCTCATTTTTCATTTTGTTGTAGTCGAATTTGAGCATTTCATAATCTGACTTGATACTTTCAAGCTCCTCGATTAGTTCTGCATTTTTTGTTTTTAATTCCTATTGAATTCAATAGCAAATGATCCTTCTAAAATCATCACTTACCTTGTTTTCTTGCTCTAATTCTTCTAGTTGTTCGCTGCTGACATTTTCAACAATTGTATTTAATGGATTGCGTTTAGAATATTGGATAACATCTTCCTTAAGTTTTCCAACAAATGAGGATTTCTTCATGCGTCCAGGAGCGGTAGAGGGTCTTTGAAGAGGGGCATTTGTTTGCTCAATGGCTATTAGTAAGGTTATTACTCTGTAATTATATCGAAATGTGAGTGTACCATAAGGGTCAAGAGACTCCTTCTTAAATGATCTTGCAAGCTCATAGTCAACTTCACTTATTTTTTCACCGTCCAATTTTTCAATCTTGATGTGAGCGAGAATATCATATTTATATGAAAATTTTCTTGTGCACTTTTGTTAGAGTACATTAGCCTGAAGTACTACAAATTTTTTTTTGGGTTACCGGGTTGCCATCAAAATCCAATTCGGTCAATTCATAGAGCATATTAAGTACTTGAATGGATTCTTGTAGATTTGAGATTCTGTTTCGATTGATAGAGAGCGTTCTAATGGATTTGATAATCAGGAAAAAAAAAAACAAGTCGGTGTTTACTGCAATCTTCCAAGTTCCTTCAGAGGAGCGATTGTTTTGATCCGATTATTTGATGCAAAAAGCCTTTGAAGATTCAAACAGCTGCTTAAGGGACTATAATTTGAACATTAGCACACTTTCCTTCTTGAAACAAATAATTAACCTTAAATCTTCCACAATATTGAAGTTAATATTGAGCTCAAGCAGTTCCGTAAGTTTTGATACTCCCATCAGGTTAGCAATGCGATTATGTGAGAGAGACAAGAACTCCAAGTTTGCAAGTTTAAAGATTGATAGACCTGGAGTATCATCGAAAACATAAAGATTTTCTTCTCTCAAAACAAGCTGCATCGTCGATATTAAAATTAAAGAAGAAAGAGGTGATGTTGTTTACATGAGTGATATCATCTAGAGCATCGTAACCCGACTTGCTTAGAATATAATCTTCCGTAAGCTTCTGCCTGGAGTTCATAATGTCCTGAGACGTTATTTTAATAGATTCATCCTCAAGTTTATCCAATTTTTTAAATTCTTCTTGTAGTTCTTTCTCTTTTTGGTCAGAGTCATATTCCTTTTGCATCTCAACGAAAGTGTCACTATTTGTAAAGGTGTCATTGGTCGTCATGTTCTGGACATTGCTTATATCTTTCAAATTTTCCTGGGTTTTTTTATGTCTGCGTTTCATGTGGTCCTCAAACGTTTTTTCATCCTTGAATTTGCGGCCACAGTTTGGGTCTGGACAAGTAAAAAATGTCATATGTAAAATTGTCAGATTGATCTTCTGGTAACTCCTTTTGAATTTCTTTTAGATTGAATCCAATTTGTTTCTTTATTTGAATTTAAAAGTTCTTTGAAAATTTGATAATTAATTAATATACGAAATCAGAAACATTTTGCATTGCTTCTTGCTTTGTAGGTAAAGTAATTTGAGTTTTTTATTGAATATAACCTAGTTTATGGTTAAATCTAAGTGGTATTCATGAGTGTTGCCTTTTTAGAGCAATTTTATCAGCTTTTACCGGTTGTCCTCAAAATTCTAGAATGAAACTAACGTTGCATTGCAACTTTTAATCCTGAATTTTTTCTGGATAAAATAGCTGACTAGAGGTTTTTGTTACTACTATACTTCTTGAGCAAGAGAAGTAATATATTCTTTTCTCAGTCTTTGTACAATCTGCCAACAATCCGACCTTTTCTTATGTAATAACTAATGCTGACAAATTTAAGACAAAATTTATTCCATCAGTAGAAGGACTGAATCGAAATGACAAATGCACGTATTGTGAACGAGAGAATAAAAGTAGTGATTGTGCTTGACTTAACTAATTTTGATCCAATCATAATTGCTTCCAATAATCCATTTCGAAAAAAACAAAAAAGCAATATGTACCTATCAGGTTGGTTTGACCATCGTTGATCCGATGAAACCATCTGACTTAATTGATAAATGAGTTTATCTTTGAAGAGTTGTTGGAAGAGAAACCTATTGCATGTAGCGGATGCAGTTTCAATTCGGCTACAGCGATAATTGAGTGATTTTATTACAGTCGCTGAATCATTGAGCTTGCTCTTTTTTATTTTCATAATATTGTGAATTTAGAAAATAGCCAAAGAAATAGTTTTAGTTAACGAACGCATTTGAAGCAATGTGAGTGGATCCTTTCAAATATGTGAGGAGCAGCCGTTAGTGATCCCCCTATTCTATCCTGAATAGAGAGTAAGCAACTGTCAGTTGAAAAGAAACTTGCAATTTTGCATAATAGTTTCAACAAAAAACTTCTTGAGCGCTTTCTACTTTAAGCTTCTCCGACATGCCTGAGGAGACTGAGGAGATGCAGCAATATAAATTAAAGCTCAATTCAAATTGAAATAGTGAAGTCAACAGAATATAATCTCAACGAAATTTCCTCCACAAGCTCGACATAAAAAGTTAAATTCTTAAAATAGTCGTTGCACTCTTTGCTTCCTAACCATCGCAAATACTCCGGATGGCAAATATAAGGAATGCCATAGTTTTGCAGGAAAAACTCATTTCTCGTATTGAGGAATGAAAGCCTCTTGTTCCTCTCGTCCTATGTAAATATAGCGATTAGTTTGGGAGCAAGAGTGACATTTACTTACTATTCCCTGGTAGATTTTCACCCATTGGTATTTGTTCAACTTCTCTTTCATCTGAACGCCATTACGTATTATAATAAACATTTCTTCTTCTCTCTCGTTTTTCTCATCATCGCTATTACTTCCTTCGATGTTATAGAATCGAGTGGTATTGTGAAAGACGACTGGCAGACAGGAAACTGCTACAGTATTCTGTTCTTTTGTACTCGGGCTAATTTGCTGGCCCAATTGAGCATCATTATGAGACGTCTGACGGATGTCCGAATGTCGCTGCCCCTCTTCGGTTCTGCTTTGAACTCCAGTCGCAAGAGTTGGTTCAAGTTGGGAAAACTCTGGAGTTACAATTTTTGCTTTCTGCAAGTTGACACCAGTGTTATTTAGTTCCTCATCTGACATTATTTTTCTCTCTTGGACCACGTGCTTCATTTCAAGTTTTTTCGTTTTTTGCAGCCTCTTATATTTCGAGGTTGGGATTTCAACTATATTTTTTTCGCTGGTTGCTTTTAAATTTCTCGATACCTTTTGTTTCTGGAGAAATTTTTTATTCCAAGATGCAAGATCCATTAAATCTTCTTTCAAAAACTCCTCTTTTTCTTCTGCAAAAAGATCAGTTGCTCTCTGGTACTGCTTTTGAAGCTGTATAGACTTTTTAGAAGTCTCTTGATGTGATTTCTTAAGTTTTTTTGCCAAACGATCAGTACTCGGTAACTGAGTTTCTGTAATCTTGAGTTCTCGCCTCTTTTTTCTTTCCTTCTCAATTTCGATGAGTGGCAAAATTTTCTTCGTGGGCTTCGAAAGATTTTCAGCTAACACGCAAGAACCTGTAACAGCGATGTCTTCTTTCCAAAAGTCCGATTGTTGAGTCTTGCTCTGATTTTCTCGAGGAGGACTTTGGATACTAACCGATTCGTTTAAAATTTTGTTCCAAAGGTCATCAACTTCACGCTCATCTCTAACTCGTGTTGGATTTTCATCATGCACTAAGCTCTTCAGATTCTTCTCTGGCTCAATCTCCTTCGGTAATTCATCGACCTCGGACTCATGTTGAGTATGTAATTCTTCCTGCGAAATCTTTTTTATTGAAGATTTTTTCTTCCACTTTAACTTCTGAAATTCGATAATTAGGCGATTTAAATCTTTTGTTGGATGATCAATGGCATCACAGAAAGTCACAGTCTTTGGCTTGCTTGTTCTTTTTTGAGAATCCTGCTTTTCTCCTTTCATTGACTCGGACAAAGGTTCTATGAATGGATCAGTCGTTGCATAATTCGTTGTTTCTTTAATCAGGTTATCAGTTTCTTCAGAATGACAAATTATTGCAGGATCAGCATACGGAATAATATTCTGTTGTCTTAATGTGTCTATAGGAGGCTGATATGGATTGCGGTTTAAATAAACACAATTTGTCATCAGTGGGAGAGGAGAATAGACTCTAATTGCTTTTTGAGGGTTGATTACTCGACTTGTTGGTGTGATAGACATAGAACCATATTGAATAGGACCTGGGTGAGAGAAATTATTCTCTATTGGAGCAATATATAGAGAAAATCCTTCTGGTCGATCCATTGAATTGTGGTGGCAATTTCGTGGGAAAATTAAAAAATTTTTTTTGTTAATATGTTGATTTGAACCCAATCTCAGCTAACGATTAGAATTATAGGAATAATAGTCAGCCCACTAAATTAAATTGAAAAAAATATTTTGAATATTTTACTAGACACAAATTTCATGTGGAATGAGCTACATCTTGTTCACCTCAATTAAGAAGCCTCAAATAATAGGAATTTGAGTCATTATTGGTAGAGAATATTTTGGCACAAAATTGTTTTGTTCTCTTTACTCTATGATATATTTCACATTCACAAAAAAATAAAAGTAGTTAGAGTTTGTTAATTATACTAAACTTCAGCTTTAAAACATAATACTTTGATTGTATACGTCATTCTGCTTGAAGAAAGCAAGTCTGAATATGCAATTAAGTGTGTTAAAGTGAGAAATTTCTTAAATTAGGATCATCCTAAGCTAATCGGACCCACACAGGCTCACCGCAGAAAATTGCTTCATCTTCTAATGTCATCTTTCTAATCAATTATAATTTCAAGAAATCACTCTAATTTGAGCAAGGCTTTGTTGAAGAATGACCCTCACTATTGTTGTTTCTTTCAAGGGAAATAAACTCATGGTGGAGATGAAAATCCCCGTTCCAATTATTTGAGCTTAACAAATCTGCAACGCGAACATTTACTGATCAAAAGATTTGAGAATACTCAGAAAGTGTATCTATCAGCGATCGGTAATGAATTGATTAGATCAAGAATGCAAGTAGCATCAATACAGACCGCAAATTTCTAGCTACAATGCTTGCAATCTTTACGGTAATTTCATATAATTTCTCATATCAAAAGAGAGGAAGTATGAAATTCCAAAACAAAAACAACACAATCATCTCTTGAAAGTGATAGTTAACACTATGAACATTTAATAAATAAATATTTTGAGAGGGAGAGAGTGAAAACCAAAAAAATTAAAATCGCATGTTTTCAGAGATCACAATTCTATTTAATGGTCCATCATCATATTTGCTGTCCTCTTGATCTGATTTATGCGGTGTTGAAGAGTAAGAACCGAGAGATGTTTTAATATTTGGAATGGAATTAGCGCGAGATGTTTTTTCTCCTTTAGCCAGCATCAATCTTAATGAATCACGCTCTTCTGCTATGCCTCTGAGTTGATCCTTTAATTTTGATATCTCTTTAGTTTCAATATTTTTCACATTCTCATTGACAATTTGTTTCACTCTGCTCGCGTAAAATAAGGAAGTGAGAGTTTCTTCGACATTATAGTCAGCAGGAGAAACTGTAACGAACATTAAAGTTTTAGCCTAGGAGCGTCATTAGAGAGGGAGTTCAAAATCATAATTTACTGTTCCTCCCAAACAATCTCTCATCAGCATGGTTAACTTGTTATTTCTATAAGGAATGAACTTTTCCTGGGAACTTAAAGCTGAAATCACATCTCCTAAAGCCGTCAAGCTCTTGTTGATTGCTCGAGCTGGAAAACATAAGTCAAAAAGTCGACAATTATTAGCTTACCTTCATTCAGCTGCTTAGTTGTAGAGTTTGCTTTATTGACTCTTTCTGATCCTGCTAGATCTACCAATGACAGTTTTCCCAAAGTACGCTTTATAAATGAACATTAGAACTAGAGTTTTAGAAATTTGAACTACTTGGTCGGTGTGTCTGTTATATATTTCGATCATGATATTAAGAATTAAGTGGGATCTGGAGCTGTCTGGATTCATATCTGTTCTTGACGTTTTGCGATTATTAATGCCTTGAGTAATTAATTTGTTGAGTTTCTCAGCAGAGTTGACAGGATGAACAGAGAGATTGACAATGTAGAATGATCCTTTGGAATCTTCTTTGATCTCAAGATGAAGTGGAGGTCTCTTCGGGTCTTTAGTTGCAAGCAGATCGATTAGATTATCCATATAAAGTTCTGTCATGCTGCATGTAAGTGCAATATCGCAGTATTGCTGCATGGGAGCCAGCATTTTAAAAAGTTCTTCTATTGCTCTTGGGGTAATGCCTTTTTTTTGTTTTTTCGAAGATAAAGCAAATGGTTTCTTCATTCTACTATACCTGGGTCATCATTACTTCCATGTAAAGTATGCGTTTTTCCTGATCCCGTTTGTCCGTATGCAAAGATACATACATTGTACCCATCAATTGCGGACTGGATAAGACCGGAAGTGTCCTCAAATATCTGATCCTATGATAAAAAACAAGACATATTTTATTCATCCGAGAAAGAGGACGAGTGATTACTTGAGTTGAATGAGCCCCGTAGCAAGTATCATATCCAAACATTTTAGGTCCATTCTTCGTTTCAATAGAAACATTAAATTCATCTATTACGGCCACTGAAGATTTGCAATTTCGTTCTTGCTCTGATTTAGACAACGGTCGCACTCTGCAAAACACTCTCACTTTGCCTTTCATGTCTTCCACTAAGTTATGCAATCTTTTTCGCTCCGAGACCTCTTGCTTTATTCTCTGCTCCATATGGATTTTTAGCTCTTTTAACGAAACACACTCTTGCTGTAATTCATTGCATTGTTTTCTCAATTTCTCAATCTATGAGTATTGTTAGTTCAATAAAAATTCATATTGATTTCATTTACCTGAGCACTAAGAGCTTTCTTGTCTGCATTCTGATTCTTAGATTCTTCTTCCAAAGTTCGCAGAGAACTCGTTATCTATTACCAAAAAATTAAAGATGACTTCCATCTAGTATCAGCTACTTTTTGAATGATGCCATCTTTCAGGCGTGCTATTTCTTGGACTTCTTTGTGCTTTGTCTCTTCAGCTTGTTTTAATAACTTTTGATATGATTCTTCAAGTTCTTTTATCTTCAAATTGGTATCAGTGTCTCCAATGACGCTCTTGTTTTGACTTATTCCTGATCGATCGAGATCATCTGTACTCATTTTGAACATAGAAATATTTGATTCCGCCACCGTACTTGTATCGTTGGATGATACAGATTGGCGATTTTGCATAGATATTATTTTCTTTTTCAACAGAGCTTTGTCTCTTTTCAGTGCATTTATTTCTTGAGTGAGGGTAGTGACAGCATCACTCTCCTTGAAATTATTTCCCAGCGAGAGCTTGAGTGAGGAATTTTCTTCTCTTAATTTATGAATTTCAGCTCTAAGTCTATTTAATTCGCTAGAACTAGTGCTCTGAGGAGGAATATTTGCATTGTAAAAGCTTGTAGAGTTCTGACTTTGAGTTAGAGGAGATTCTCCCAAAATTGTCGTATTGTTTGCATCAAATGAAGCATTATTTGCGTTAAGTGAGCTTAGAACTGAGATATTATTAGAATTTTGATTTTGGCTGATGACTCGTTTAAATTGGGGTTTTATGGGGCTGACTGTTTTTGGTCTGGCTGAAGTTTCTTCTGAGTTTTCAGTGAAAAGATTTTCTTTTCCAACTCCGCTTTGATTTTGAATGACACTAGCATTTGATTCTTGCTGACGTTTTTCTAATAGACTGATTTCTTTTTTAATGGAGACTAATTGGGCGAATAAAGGTCTTGCCGTCGATTGCTTCCGGTCATCTGTAGTTGGTGTATAGCCATGAAGTGCTTTGAAATCAGCCATCCAAGCGTAAATTTTAGCTTGCACTGTATCTTTTTGGGCCTTTAACTCTTCGATTTTTTGAGCAATGTCTGCCTCGTTATCGCTGGTATTCTGAACCTCTTGTCGAGGTTTTTCAAGCTTTAGCATACTTTTGAATTGCGTAACTTTTTTTTGAAGTTCTGCAATTTTTTCTTCGGATTCTTTTTTCTTTAATGGACCAAAGTACGAACTGTTAGAAAAATAAAAAATTGTAACAGATGCATACATATGATTCGAAAGATTTTTCTGTTTCCATATAGTTAGTTTTCCAGCTATTTTCTGAGAGAGCAAGAGTCGATATTTCATTCTCCTTATTTATCTTGTAAGTCGAAAATTCTGATTCTAGCTGTTGATATTCGAGCTTGAAGATCATCAAGTCTAATGCACTTTGAGTTTCTTCTTTTATTTTCTTTTCTAATTTCTAACCATGTGACAATATTTTTAGATCAATTGCTTCCCACATTGCATAATATTACTTTGTCCATATCTTCACTCAGTTGGTTAATATCTCTCCAGAGAGAGTCATTTTGTTCACGTAGCTATTTGTTGAAAATTTATTTCAAGAAAGCAAAATCCGGTTTACTTTGACAATTTCTTCTTTCTTTTTTTCAAGGATGACTTTGTGTTCTTGCTTGCACTTAATCAATTCACATTCAAGTGTTTGTCTTATCTCGCTAAGATGCACTTCTTCACTTTCAAAAGTTTCTCGAAGGCTTGTCATTTCAGCTTGATGCCTTCGTTCTTGAGCTTCAAGTTCAGCTCGCATTATGTCTCTCCAATTTGCCCTCTCTTCCAGTAAACTTTCTTTTTCAGCTTCCAATCGCTTCATGAAATTTAAATTACATGCTTTCAAGGAAAGAATGATCATCCTATACCTTAATCATAGCTTCAGAAGCTTCCTTATATTCGTCATTCTCGGTTTGAATCCTCTCAAAGCCGGCTTTGTATTCATTCACTTTGTTCTGCGCGATGCTGAGGAACCGATTTATAAGTTCCTCATAATGTTGTAAAGATTCTCGCTCAATTGTTTTAAATTGTCCTTCAATCTCTCTGACAAGTCCAAGATGCTTCTCCTGAACAGCCTTCATATCATTTTCAGCCTGTTAATTCATCACAAAAATGTTCAATCTCTGCTATAATTTACTTGCTTCAGCTGATTATGGGCATGCAGAAAAACCGAGCTTCCATTATTTTCAAACTGACTGCGAGCTGAGTCTGGCATTTGAATGACGTCTCTGCTTTCAGCAATATCACGCATTTCAGTTCTATTGTCTTGTGGGCTCTATGAATAATAATAATGGAAGGTCGATAGAGGAGCGTAGATGTACCTTCTGAGGCAAGTACTCAGCCGATTTGATATTTTTTTGGGTATGGTTGCTTTGCTTTGAGCTGCTCGCTCGTTGTGATAGAGCATTCGCAGAGTTAGCGGCTGCATAGCTCATCAAGAATTCTGAGATATCTCGATTAGATCTGTTCGTATCTTGCTTGGGATGGTAAGAAATATCAAGACCGCCCCTCGTTTGGGCAATGTTTTGAATTGAACCATCATTGACCGAATAGTCAAATAGCATACTTTCATCCATTTCTGAATGGTTTTCTTCGTGCGCTCTAGCAAATATATGTCAATACTCATTTTCAAGACTTTGTATGTGAACCGGAACTCCTGCGCTAGAGGCTGATCTTCAAATTTTTTTCGCTCTTGGAACTTCGACATAGTTTATTTGAGAACTTTGAACTTTAATTATATAGAGAAAAAATTTTAGATTTGATTTTCGATACCGGTATTCAATTTTGAATTTCTAACGAATCAGTCAATAATGAAAGTTTTGATTGTTTTAAGCGATAATTTCAATTGATTGGAGTAACATAGCAATCCCATATACATCGAGAGATCAGTTGGTAAATACAATCTTGGATAGACTTCATGTCTGAATGCTGAAAAGTTTTTTCAGAAATACGAATGGGAATCAGCACCAAGCCTTACACCTACCTAAACTTTCAAGGAATTGCTCAAATTTTATGAGTTATGAGGCTGCCTTAGTAATTATTATAAACATATTCGCTATATTCAAAAATATTATTTGCATTCTTCTATTCAATGAATTATCAATCCAAATAGTTTGCAAAAGTTATCAAAATAGTAAGAATTTTGAAGCTTCTGAAATTGAAGCATTTGTTTATTTTCAGAAATTTTGCCAATTTATGAAATCCCATCAATACATCAGAATTTTAGGATACGAATTATCTATTGCAATTTTCAGAAAATTAGAGCTACAATTCTAATGAATTAAATTATAACGATCCATTGCTGGTATAGGTGGATTTTCCTCACTTTTTGCCCGAAAATAATCGATTGCTTTGTGAACTACGAAATGATAATTTGCTTTCTCTTTGAATATTCCACTTTGCGTGTTGGCAAACTCAGTAGCAAGGGTGCTACTGAAATTCCAATCTCTTCAGAGTATAAGTAGATTTGTCGAATGCTTTGAGCATTATAATGTGAAGTCTTTATTCAGTTGGTAGACAAAAGTAGAAGATATATTATGCAATAATTTCATTCGAAGTCCATCATCTTGGAATCTCGATTGAAGAATTTATCTCATTGCAGAATTTATTTATCTCATTACATTTTCCAAAAGCATGATATTGTCTGCTGCTTCGTCCTTGAAGAAGTATGGGACAGAATTTTCAATGATTTATTTAGAGTTTGTACAACATTGAAAAATAATTTCAGGTTCCAGAATTCTTCAGCTAAGAGGTTGAATTAGTATTTCTAAAACTTTCACGCAAAAAGTAACTACATCTCTCTCAAATTCTTGAGGTGATTAGATAAATCTCTTTTCAAATTTATATCATTTTATCAGTTCATGAAGCTTCGAAATTTGACATTTATGAATCAACTAGCATACCTGTTGATTCTGCTTTGGCAGATGTGTTTGCAAGTGTCATGTAGATGACTTCTTGTTTCGAAAATAAATCTACGTCAAGCTCTCTTTGGGATCGACAAAGTAAAAGTTAAAAAGGGAGCTCCATTTTACAAATGAAATGAAATTGAAACAGGGGTATGGAATGGATTCTAAGATTTTCAGAGAAGTAAAATTTGTTTTGGTATTCTATCAGAAGTTGAGACAACATTACGGAGTTAACATTCGAGATAAACTAAAATCAAACGAGCAATACAAAAAGAGTTGAGAAGCCATCTGAAAAACTCGAACAAACATTTCTAATTGATACAACTATGATGAAAAAGCAATCACCTCTGTAAGATCAAACTTGCTATCTATCCGATCAACAGTTAGTTTAGCGTCTTGATTAAAGCAGTCACTTGGGCAAGAGAAAGTCACGGGTTATTTGACTATGAGAGCACGCAAGTTACAAAAAGGGAGCTTAAAGCAAGTTCGAGCGCCAAAATAGTCAGGATCAAGAATAATATACATCTTATCAATCACCTTTCAGACGACATGAAAATCATAAGAGATAACTCTAAAATACTCGCTTATCTCAAAAAGACTGAAGGTAATTCTTTACTCGGATGTACTTGATGAACAGGCGGATTAAATTCAGACACATTCGTGCTAATGCGATTTCAAAAGAACGTAGTGGAGCAAAATGCAGCTGAAAATTTCTGGCTTATCGTGAAAAGTTTAAAGAAATCGACTAACAGAAAGGTAGCTCTAACCCACACCGCAGAATCAACAGTTATTTGGCTTAGGGATATAAATTAAAAGGAGGAGATATCATTAAGCTAGGCAGAGTGAAGTTCAGAATTCGAGAACTCGCGAGCAGACCTCTCTCCAAAGATGAACAGCAATTCAAGGGTTTGACTTCCCCAGAGTTGGTAAGTTGTGAGTTATAATAACATTTTCAATTGTAAAACTATTCCGAAGAATATTAACAACCAGATATTTCAAGACAGTGGCATCTTCGAACCGCAATTAGTAACGAAAATCAATTTGAAGTAACTTGAATTGCTAAAAGGCTCGTTTTCCTAATCTGTATTTCATTAAGAGATACGCATCCCGAAAGCCAATGTAGGATATGTTTGCAGCAGGAAACGGAAGCTTCTGATTATATGGTTGCTCCCTGTGGATGTACAGGATCTGTGAGACTAGTCCATCTCAGTTGTTTGCAGAAATGGGTTCGGAGTAGATGCTCAGTCAAAATTAATGGCATCTGCACCACATATCATTGGAAAAATACCAGCTGTGAGGTTTGTCACAAAAATTTACCAGGTTCTTGTTCTTGTTGTTGTTTTCCTGTTCTAACTCTCATTTTGGGGCTAAGATTATTTGTTATTGAATGGGACTGAGAAGTTCCAGCTTTTCGACTATCCTAAAATGGGAGGGTCCAATTTCATAGTACTTGAAAGCATCTCAAAAGAAACTGACAATAGCAAGACGTTGCATGTGATCAATACATTTGGTCTTAAAGAGCCCATTAAACTGGTAAAATTATTCGGAAGATATTGTCGTTCTCAAATTTCGAAGGGTCGAGGACATGAATGCAACATTCGAATTCCTGATATTTCGGTGTCAAGATTACATGCCTTTATTCAACATTCTGATGGAAACTACTACTTGGAAGACAACTCATCTAAATTCGGAACTTTGGTTTTGATTAAACATCCGATTGTTTTGGATCCTGATTTTAATCCTGCAATTCAAATTGGAAGAACTGTACTTTCATTCGCTCTGCAAACTCAACCTCAGGCCAACTCGTAATATAGATGTGCTTTTCTCAAAACAGAGCTTACCTTATCTCTTATGTTAACAAAGATTTGGGCCTCATATTTTTTTATCAAAAAGCATCATACAACAACACGAAAAAGTAGTAGTATTGTTTTCTTTCAAAAATAACTCTATAATGTGTTAGGTGGTTCCTGAGGTTCCTGAATTTAAGGGCAAAGTAGAATTCACAATTAAAAAAGATGTGCCGAAAACCCATCCTTCAACAAATATTCTGGAGCATCTTCTCTATGACAATAATGATGATGCTGACATAAGCGACAATCAGTCCAATCCAAATCGAAGTCAGCATCAAGTTCAAACAGAAAGTAAGTACAAATAAACCATTTTGGCTCCTAATTACGTTTCCAAAGAATCGAAAAATTTCGAAAAAGAAACTTTTTTTCTTCCTCGTTTTCAAATTTCAGATAGAGATAAACTTTCGCAAGGAAATTTAATTGATGCGTTTGAAAGTAATCCAAAAAATTTATCTCTCATTTAGACTTCCCTCCGTAGCAAAACCGCACATTTTCAGTATCCTAAATTCGGAAGAGGAGGAACATCCACATGCCCGGCAAATTCAAAATAACTTTCATCACACTTCAATCCTTTCAAACAAACTTGAGACGGAATATTTTGAAGAACCCTTGGAACGTGGACAGAAAAAGCATTTTAAATCATAGTTGTATGAGAGTAGTGCGGTTGTGTTTTGTTTTTTTTTTTGGGTTAATTTATTGCATCCTTCTTAATGCTACAACTTCAGAGATTAGAGACTCATTTTGTGAATATTGAATTTTCGGGGAGCTGGCCATACTTTGACTTTATAAAGATTCATTGACACTTGGGATGATGATAATATTATATATAACTGGGGTGCAAATCAAGACAAATTTTGGCCAGTTTATTTGAGCAAAAAATTCAGCTTCGCAGTTTTTAGAAGGGAGAAAATCTGGTTCCTCAAAAAAGATGTTTAAAAGGGTATCGCAGATTTTTCTGGAAGTATCACCCGAAATTTCTTTCTTAGCAAACTTGGCATATTTCTAACCACAATCCTGCTTATTTGCAACCTTAGGAAGAGTGAAAGCGTGAACGCATATATGCCCATGCAACATTGAAAAACTGAAAGAATTTTACCATAATTTCTATTCAGAGGTTAAAGAGAAAACCATATTAAGCGCTTACTACTGTCCGTTTTTCCAAAATATACTTAAGGCCAAGTAGTAAAAGGAGTAAAAGCGAAGCTTGAAAGATGAAGCTGTTTTCTTTTTTGATTTTGTGTTCAAATTGCTTTTGTTTCATTTGGTAATAAATTGTATTTGCTAATAACCTTTTATGGGTATACCATACACTCTCATACACTGACTTCACAGAAAGACCTTTCCGAATGAGTTTATATGCATTCTTAGGGTCGAATCCAGATCCTGGTCTCAATTTTCCAAGAAGGTCAGCATTTTCAATCAGCATTTGCAGCGTAAAGAGAGTTAAATTGAATGTTAGGCCAAATAGCGGTTGTTCGTTTGGCAAGCGAAATGCAAAATATTCAGTATTGATCATTCCTTTGGTTCCCCATCTAAAGAGTTTCCCTTTGAATCCTTTCAAACTTTCTGCCGCAGATGTGGGTACTTGTTTGTCTCTAACCATAATCAGCCGGTTTTTTAAATCGGGATCCAAAAACTCTCTAATAGGAACCCAAAAAGCCCCACATACTTCATTCTTGTTTAATTTAAACTCAACAGAATTTTCTAATGACAGCTGAAGGAATACGTGAGCACTGATGTAGAGAGGTCCAGCTTCCGTAGGATAGCAGTAAAAATTACGAGGAAGTTTTCCCATAAAGATATATTTTTTGATATTTTTGAGATCAATTCCCAGTTGTTCTTCAGTTTCACGCAATACTGCATCGAAATCTGTTTCACCGTCATCAAGTTTCCCACCAGGAAAAGATACTTGCCCACTGTGAGGGTCTTTTTCATTCTTCGCGTGGTGTATGTACAGCATTTCAAATAAATGATCACCCTCTGCAAATTTTAACTGATCGCAATATTTTACCAAGACTCTGTTGATGTTAATATAAGGAATGGTTTTCTCACCGGTTGGGCATTCAATTTGTGGGAGCGATTTAATATCTGTTCCTCTGAAAAGTCTTGGATTTATTCTAAAAATAATTGCAATTGTAGACTGTCTTCTTTTTCCAGGGTTGTTAAGTTGAGCTCTTGCTGTCTTTTTTTGGAGAGATCTCGCAAAATCATTAAAAAGGAGTAACTCAAATGATGGGTCAAAGCCCATTTGATTAGATCGTGTTGATTCAGTTTGTTGCATCAAGGTAGCAACAATTTCAATATTTTTAAATTTATAGCGCACATAAACGCGATGTATATACTTCAGTGTTGTGCGTTCTTGTTAGTTAACTATTAAACAGGTTCTTTGTGGTCTCAATATCCATGGATAAGATTCTCACCTGCTTCTTGTTAGCCTTATTTTGTTACAGGATAATGGAAATCAAAATAGGGCTTAAAATATGATTGCAGCTTTTGCAAAATTGGAGTATGCAACCAAAATTTATTATTGCTCAACTTGGTTTCTGTTTCTGCATACAACTTGCACACAGACTCAACGATGAGAATAATCAGAAGTATCTTCTTTGTAGTCTTATTGCTTAGCAGCTTTGTTAAAAAGTGAGGGGAAGACTCCGCCAAAAACCCAAGAGCAAGCTCACAAAATAGAACTCAATTTCAAAATGAGCACCTAGGAGAACTTCCATTTCAAATGAAAAGTATTGAGCGTGGTCTACTAAAATAGCAATACAATAACAATAACAACTGCTTGGCAATTTTTGTCAAGAATAGCACCAGGTTCTTCTAATAAAATATAAAGTGTCTTTCTTTTGTATGCGATGGCTAGAATGAGCTTTTTCTATACATTTACAACGAAAGTAAATAATTTGTGGACTTTTTCTTAACTTTAGAGTTGAGGGAAAAAGAAAGTGCAATTCAGTTTTACTCTAAATTAGAAAACTTTCGCTTTGCTGGAATTTTAGATTAATTCAAATAAACCTCTCTCGAAGCAAAGCATGACCGCTCCAAACAAAAAGAGAAGTTCTATAGAAGAAGCGCTTCTTGCGTATAACCTTGGTAACTCTTCACTCGCCATTTATACTCTCTAAAGAAGCAGTCTCTTTCTTTTTTCGTTTCAAAAACATGACATTTTCGAAATTAAATTTTGCTATCATATTAGAGGAGTATGTTCCTCCTAAAGTCGAGCAGAAAGAAGCAAAGGTGACACCCAAACCCATAGTGACAACAGTAACTGCAGGAAAAAAGCTAGAGTCCAGCAATGCAACCTCTGGACACAAACCTTCATTACATCCAGCTCTCAAAGCGAATGCTGGCCTAAATTCAAATGTTCAAGAGCAGCCAAAGCAAGGAATTGATCTTAAAGACTCACTGCTATACAGCATGTTTCAAAGCTCTATAAATGATATTATGCAAGAAGAGAGTCGTGAGCCTCCATCTAATGAAACACAGAATCATAAGTCGCATGAAGATGATGCAGCTTTAGGAGAGTAATTCACATGGAGTTTAAGTTTCTGAAATAAAGCCTGGTTTTAGTAAAATTAGGAAAAAAACAAGGTGGGACACGCCTCTAGATGTCCCAAATCTTCTGAAGAAGGCTCCATCAAATGTTCAGTCCCAGAATATCCCTTTGGGAAATAGCAATAATAGCCTCTATCAACCCACTGCTGATATGAGCAAAGGCACCATGTACCCCAATAACTCGAATGTTCCAATTCAAACCTTTGCGGGTGGAAATCCTTACATGCTTAATCCTTATTTATCTAATCAGTCGATGGGGTATTCAAATACAACTGCATCAAACCTAGTTCGGACTTCAAGTGGAAACCCTCCTCTAACAAAGAGTGACGGTTTTGACAAAGATTTTCCAGAAAGTTTGAAAGATTATGTGGAAAGAGCTTTCGCTAAATGCCAGAATCCAAAAGAGAAAGCAATGATTGAGAAGAGTTTGAAAAGCATTATTACCAATGCAAGGATGAGGGGAGAAATTTACACTCGCAATTGGAAAACTTTTTCCTTGCCAACTCTTCCTCGAGAGAAGAGTTTTACGAATGCTCCCATGTCTTCTTTGCTGGCAAATTATAACTTAGCAATGAACAAATCGCACTTGTTCCAGGCTGATAATACTCCTCAAACCCAAGCGACTGTGCAACCACAGCAACCATTTCAACAAAATACCCAGCAATCGGCTCCTCTTACCTATCAAGAGTTAGCGAAGAGCAAGCAAATCAGTACGAGTTCGGAACCAAAGAATCCGATCCAGAAATCAGGCTTCTCCACTCAACCTTTAGCAGGAACATTTAGTATTGACACTCAACCCTTTACGGGGATTCAGGTGGGAGTAACAAAAACAGGGAAAAAGATTCTTAAAACATTAAAGGCGCAAAATGAGCAATTTACAGCAGTAGATCCTAACACACAAAAGAAAAAATTTAATGCAACACTCAAATAGATGGCTGAAGGACTCACCAAAGAGGAAATGGACAAGAGAGATAAAAGAAAAGGAAGATTCCACAAGGAATTTGCTTCAAGCTCTCAACAAAAGTATGGCGCTACAGGCTTTCCAAAAGCGAGTATTACTGGTAACTGATAACATTGTGAAGTTATGACTGAAATTTATCTTATTCAGATGATACAGAAGAAGGAGATTTTGATACTTTAGCTGAAAAATGGAAAGTTGTTGTAAGAGAACAGATGCTTTATCCCCGATTTCTTATGGTTACTTCCAGGGAACTATGACTGAACTTGAAAAACCCTACCTCCGACTCACGACTGCGCCAGATCCCTCTCAGATTCGACCGGAACCAATTCTGAAAAAAGCACTCAAACATTTCAAGAAAAAATGGAGAGATGGAAAAATTGAGTACCTATCTATCTCAGAGCAGTTCCGATCAATGCGACAGGTAAAGGACGCTTGAGAAAAAAGTATCATCACAACTTTCGAATATAACTCAGGATCTGATTGTCCAACATATCAAGAATGAATTCACAGTGAAAGTTTATGAAACAAATGCGAGAATCAGTTTAGAAAGCCACGATTTGTCTGTTTTTAACCAATGTCAAACGAAGCTATATGAACTATATCAAGAAGGTCTCGCATCGAAACATCGATTTGTACGCATCCTTTTTTTCTACTTGTTTTTGAGGTCACCTGATATTAGGAATTTCTGTGCTATCGGATTATTTACTTATTCCTCTGTAATATGCGAATGGATATTAATAAGCTATTGATGAGTCTCACAGATGCAGAATTGAATCATGCTGACGTGGTCTATGCCTTAAAGTAAAATGCAACCATTCAACCTGTGTGTATAACGTTTGCCAGTTTGAGACGAGCCAATGAAATGGGAAATGTCAAGAAGTTTTTCAGCTTATACAAGGAAAAACGTCACATGTGCGCAAACCTAATCGATTGTTTTAGCGATAAATTGCGCATTCGAGCTCTACAAATCTTGACAAAAGGTTTTGGCGAAAAATCCTCAATTAAATATCTAACAGAGATTTTGGCATTCAAAGATGAGGATGGGTGTCGAAAATTCCTCAAAGAAACCGGTAAAAGTTTTTACTACCTCCTTTGCTTGACATTCTTCTAAAAACAGAGGCAATATTGACCGAAGATGGCGAAAATGTCGCCAACAAGGAAAGCTACAAGGTGTATGCAGATCACCCTTGGCTCCAGAGGAAGATCATCACAAAACTGCACATTTAGTTATTAATGCGGTTGGTTACAAATGTATTTTTAATTTCTAATACTGTGTCAGCATTAATGAAGTTTCACATCCTTGTTCATGATATTGTGCATTCATATTAATATTTCTGCTATGAAGAAAGACTTGAGAGAATTTTTGGATGCTTAAAGAGCACCAATTGAGAATTATAGAATTTTACACAAATCAAATTAATCAATAAAGCTACAACCGGATCAGATTTTTTTGAATGAACATCCCGCGCTCATAATATTTTGATTGTTCTGTCGAGAGGAGTCGATTATCAATTGACAGTGGTTTTCTTGAGTCCTCCCAAATATTGTATTATAATATGTGCAATCTCGTAGGTTCCAAATTCGGGAGAAAAAGACTTGGTTGGTGTTCTCTTGTGTCCTTGAATAGTCGCTTTTATGAGCTCATCAATTTTATTGGGCTGCCGTTTTCAAAATTCGATAAGCAAATGGGAACATTGACCTGAGTAGTTAAAGAATTATTATTAATTCGTCATCAATTTATCACGAGCATCAAGATATGTTGAAAAAAGCTACCAGACTCTTTGGTGTAAGGTCATTCTCAACCGCGAAGCAAGATTTTATGCTGGATGCCATCTCTCCGATCGACGGTAGATACTATAATAGTGTCCAGGGCTTAGAAAAATATTTTTCTGAGCATGCGCTGATTAAATATAGGACCCGAATCGAAATCGAATGGCTGAAGCATATCATAAAAGAGGGAATTGTCACCAATAAAGATAAGAAAGTTCAATTGAGTTCAGACCAAATGGTGTTTCTAGACGATGTGTATAAGAAGTTTTCAATAGAAGATGCTCGTCGAGTTAAGGAAATTGAGAAAACAACAAATCATGATGTGAAAGCTGTCGAATACCTCGTCAAAGAAAAACTGACTCAAAATCCTTCTCTCGACTTCCTCAAAGAGTTTGTGCATTTCTCATGCACGTCAGAAGACATTAATAACCTCTCTTATTCTCTTCTGATGAATGACGCGAATCAAGAGTTTCTTTGTAAGAGAATCGGGGAGATTGTGAATACACTGGGAGATTTAGCTGAACAAAATGCGAACGTTGCCATGCTCGGTCGAACACATGGGCAAGTTGCAACTCCAACCACTGTCGGAAAAGAGTTTGCAAATTTTAGTTACCGAGTGAACAAGCAATATCAACTCTTGAAAAACTTAAAGTTCAGTGCAAAATTAAATGGTGCGGTTGGGAATTTTAATGCCCATATCTTCGCTTATCCAGAATACGACTGGCCTAAAATCAGTCGAGAGTTCATCGAAGGATTGGGTATGGAATTTAATCCGTACACCACACAAATTGAGCCTCATGACTCACTTGCCAATTTTCATCAGTATCTTGCCTTGATCAATACCATTTTGATTGGGTTCTCCAGAGATATGTGGATGTACATATCGATCGGCTACTTTAAACAGAAAATGAAGAAAGGTGAAATAGGCTCTTCGACGATGCCTCATAAAGTTAACCCAATTGATTTTGAGAATTGCGAAGGTAACCTCGGACTAGCGATCAGCTTAAGTCAGCATTTCGCTAATAAATTGCCTATCTCACGTTTCCAGCGAGACTTGAGCGACTCAACTGTAATGAGAAACAACGGGGTAGCTATAGCCTACTCGGAAATTGGGTATCGAAGTCTGCAAAAAGGCCTTGGAAAGATCGAAGTTAATAAAGAAGTGATTGCTCACGATCTTGATTCTCATTGGGAGGTTTTAGCTGAACCAATTCAAACAGTAATGAGAAAATATGGAATTGAGAACCCCTACGAAAAACTGAAAGAACTTACTCGTGGAAAAACAATTGATAAAGAAAGCTTGCAAAAATTCGTAAACGGACTCGACCTTCCTGAATCCGAGAAGAAGAGGATGCTTGAGTTACGTCCCGAGACATACCTCGGAAACGCTCCAGAAATGAGTCTTGTGAAGAAGAAATATTTGAAATAATTGATAGTAAGTTGGAGATAGTTATTAATTTTGAGAAGGAAAGAAGGACCTAACATTCATAAAATCTTTATACATTTCAACAATCAAACAGATAATAAAACCATAAAATTATATCGGGCTAATCATTAAGAAAGTATGATCCATTTCCACTATTCACCTCAAGGAATCAATGAAATAACTTGAAAAATCTCATGTTCAGAATAGGCTTCAACATTTGCTAATTAATTTTTCATCTGAAGCTAAAAACCAATTCATATTCATATGCTTTTTCATTTGCTTTTATAGTTTAATATCCACATAAACGTAAAATTTCTCTCGAGATGACTGCCTTTAGTTTCATGATTTTCTCTAAGATTTACATCTTAATAGAATCGAAAGCAAAAGCTGCAACTGCAGAACCTTAGAGGAGATTCGATAAAATAATATTCTATTTGAGGATCGTAATTTGAGCAATTACTCCACTAATTTTACAGTCTTAAAAGATAATTCTTTCAAGTGGATGTTCACTATCGAATAGGATTTCGAAAATATTTCACCATGTATTACTCCATTTTTTTGGTTGATTATATTTCTCTGCAACTCTGATTTTACGATTTTCTCTTTTGGAGAGGCAGGGATTGAGCAGTTTATCTATTTCTTCTGCATACGCGATTGTGAAGATCAAATACAATGTTAATTGTGTCAATATTTTGTACATGAGATCTGATTGATTTAGCCGTCTCTAGAATAGTGCTGAGTTTTTTGGATTGTTGAATTTTATCTCAATATTGTGTACAACCTTTTCAATGAAAAATACTTCAATAATGCAAAGCAAACATTTTATTCTCTAATAATGCTTCTTTTGTAGGATACCACATTCCAGGTTAGAATTACATTATGAATGTTTCTTATTATTATTCTTTGTGAACAAGCATTACAACGGCTATTTACAAAATGTCCAAATGATTACTACCAAACGCTCTTTCCATACCAATATCGATTGTGATACATTCATTTCCTTCAAGTTTGAACAGTTACTCAATAAACGTTGCTAAAAGAAATTTCTATGACTGCCATTCGTACCTAGTACAAGACTCAGAAAAAATATGGTCAAAGTGAGTTTGAAATGTTTGTAGAAATCTAAATTATCATTATTATGATTTAGAAACTCTAAAATTAATTATGAACCAAAGTATTTTTAATGAGGCTTTAGACTGATACCTTTAAATTACTATTAGGATCTGAATTGTAAACGCCGCATAGATATCTTCATGAGAAAAGAAAATGAGATGTTGCCACTTAATGAAAATAATAGGAGCAAGTTAACGAATGCTTGCTTCTTAGTCGTTCCTCAAATTTACTAATGAGTACTATTAGATACTCTCGAATTTCATAACACTAGTACTTACATGTAGTACATCATTGAGCCCGTGACAATTTAATTACTCAGCAAAAACATATTGCTTTGTGCTCCTTTCATCGCAACAAAAGTGGAGATTTTGGGGGGGGGGGGGGGGGAAAAAGCAAAGCGACACTAAAGGGAGAGGGGGAGAATAGCAAGCAGTTTTATAGTATGATTTTCGCTTTTTCTTATCGCTTCCCAACCCAGATCTGTTGCTCAGAAAGAAGATGGCTATATGAAACCAATTGCATGGAACAACCCTTATCAAGCAGTCCTAACGACTCTCGAGTTTTAAAAAAAGTATTCAGATTAGATTGCTTCATAATAATTCTGGACAATTAAGAGACAGCTTCACTGCTGTTTCATTTAGTATCTACAATCTTTTTTGGCTGTGTCTCTTGATTTATCTCCTATCGAAGATAATAATGTGAGATTTTGGAGCAGAAAGGTATTCAAAGTAATCAAATCTCGCTAGCCGGATCTTTCCTCTTTCATTACTCAGCAACAACAATTTGCTTTAGGAATTTCGAATATACACTTGGAAAAAAACAGACTGGCAGGTCCAATTCTCAATATGCTTTCAATCATTTCAATTTAGTTCTCAGGAATAAAGAACGAATTGCTTTTATAGATAGAAAGAAAGAAAAAACAAAATGATGGACAAATAAGCCTGATAAATATTTATCAGAAAAATTTTTTGTTATTTGAGTACGCGTAGCTCATCAAGTAGGTGGTTTCAAAAAACTGAGCGGCCTTTTCATAATCGTTTTGCAAGTGACCATGGTTCTCAATCACAACCTTTTTTTTGAGAGTTTTGAACAAAATGAAGGGCAAGCAAACAACTCCATAGATCAACATCTCAATACCAAATATGATCAATGCAATTTGGCTGGGTACGAAGATTCCGGGAACTATCTTATCAGAGAATTTGTCTTGCCAGTAGCTCAAATCAATTACAGTTTCAAATATTGTATGAGCACTAATTTGGAGAAGAGTCAAGTGATTAAATATACGATAGCACTCCAGAGCCAATTCTGCATCACTCTCAAAGGAAAGAGTGTAATATCTTGCAATTAGTTGCTTGTCGATTAGGATGAACACAATCTGCACCAGGAAGCAAACGGGAATCGCAATCGGATACACCATATATAGCGTCATAGCAACAGTAAGTGGAAGAAAGAGGGAAATAGTACGTCTCAAAAAATTTAATTTCATCCTTGTGTAATATTCTTCGGCCTCTCGCTGAGTTAGGTAGTTTGTTCCGTCTGCTCTGATTTGTTTTCTCTTTGAATGCTTAGAAATGAAATCCTTCAGATAAGCTTGAGCATAAAACAGCCCGTTAGTCAATATCATTGTTGCAAAAATTTTCAAGGGCACTTGATAGTATTTTGTTTTGCTCTCTTCATAGTAAAACGCATATCCCCATGTACTGAAATTGAATACAAAGATATCACAAGCCAACAAATAACCGAATCGGAATTTTTCGAGCTCATTTTGACTTTTGTACGCAATAAACTGAGAAGCAATTTTTCCGATGATTCGAACTATAGCGCCAAACAAAAATTGTAAAGAGAATAGTGTAGCTTCCAAGTAGAAATTTCCAGACGACAGGATGATCCAGTCTACAAGTGATATACTCAAGGCACTGAAAATAATCAACATAACAAATAATATCAGAAATAATATTGCTTTTTTGATCTGCTGAACTGTTTTAGAAGCGTTGATATTCACCCAAATAACATCAGCAGGATCTGGAAGATTATGAATTTTGATGTTTGCTTTGTTAAAGTGCGGAAATGATTTTTTTCGAGGGAGACAAAAGTACCTTCTTTGCGTAGATTTGTAAAATTCTTTGACTTTATTCCTCATTTCAATTGTTTCAAAGCACACAATCGCACATCCAATGAAGTCCGGCAAGTGCTCTTCATGATCAGGCTCTTTTAAATTATTTTGTATTTCAACATGAAAATCTGTGGTGCTTCTTCTCTTTTTCTTTGAGGATAATTCCTCACTAAACTCTTCCATAATTTTCTCAGAGCACAGAGCCAATCCTTCTTGCTGAGAAATTTGCTGAATTTTCCTCCTCTGATACTCTTTTCTTCTTTTGATGTTTTGATTTATTTTGTCTCCTTCTCGAACCAGTATAGCTCCTCGAATTTTTATTGGTGTTTCCAATGCCAATGTCTTTTCGAAGAACTCTTTGATGCTTTGAAGGCTCGTCTCCTTTGGAAGGTCTTTAACTAGGAGGCAAAATTTACTCTCAGAATAGGTATAATATTTTAGTTCTGGTTTCCATTTGTTCAGCAGATAACGTTTCCATTTATTGAATAGTATCTTGACGATTATTATTCCAAAAATTTGCATGATGAGCTTGACGAGTTTGACATAACTCTGACCCGAATCTCCTTTCACACAGTTAAAGCAATGGCTCAAAATAAAATTGATTCCTGTATCCTTGCAGAGGAAATATGATGCTGTTTCACCTACAAATGCCTGAAATCCTATTATTATCCATAATCCGTAGAAAAGCCAAAACATTTCCAAATAAATCTCATAAGCGAAAGAAAATTTTGCAAATTCTTGATGATCAGAAAAGCAGTTAAGCAATTCAGATCCATCTCCTTTATAAAGAGGCTTTGTTAGTCTCTTCTGTTTGGCGATTTCTAGATTGGCTGGTATAGTATACCAAGGGATATTGGAGTTGGAAGCCTCTACATTTTGGATTAGCATTTGTCTATTTTGGAAACGACTCTCCAGCTTCTCTCTTAGTGCTCGATCTTCATCATCTTTCCCAGTCAGCAGAACATCAATTACTTGTAGATTTTTTTGAATAATCCTCTTCAGAATCCCAGCTTGGCCTTGAGGATCAGACGACATGAGTCTATTTTTCAAATTTGAAGGGTAAGGACTAAACATTTTCTAACAAAAATAAGTAGGAGCAATTTTTAAGTTTATTTAACCTTAGGATTCTATAAACAATAGCAAAAGATTTTTCATAATAATACAAGCCAATCCATTCTTTTCCAAACAGTTGTTGACTTTTAGAAATTGCTCTTTCAATTTCACATTATTCCAAAATTAATGAGTGAACATATTTTGATCAGCATAAAACTAGGCAAGTAAAAATTGTTAATTCTCATCCTTTAGAATCAAGTGTGTCCCCCGAAAAAATATATAAGTTCATATCGATCGCCAATTATAATCTAAAGTCAATGTTCGTGTCGAGTATTGCTCGGGCTAAATTGAAATATTTTTTTGTTGGCTTCAAAGGTCAAAATATTCCAAATTAGCAATTTCATATTGCTCCGTTCAGCTTCTCATGTTTGAGTGATTGCTGTCCTTTGTTATTTCTCAAGCAATGAGCCAGGTGTTTGAAGATGCATTTCCTTTTTCAGATCTGCAAGTTTTTCTCATACTCAGTACTCTATGAATTGAATTTGAGTGCAAAATATTTATTCGAGAACTCTGCTGTTGTGAACAACGAAATGATCTTCAATTTCAACTTTGTAGTGAGTTTTTAATTTTTGTAAAATTGTTTCTCTTAAATCTCGAAAGTTAAAGGAAATTTCCTTTCCGTGTTCAGACTTTTTTATTGTTCACAGTAAAATTCTTTACGAAAATTGGTTTACTTCAACAAATGAATAAGCAACAAGAGTTGGAAATGTTTGGTTTCTATTGTTCTTCCATTTCCATCTTCGGTAAAAAAATAATTTATTTTGGCGCGGTGCTTCGAGGAACTTCAAATTCAGTAAATTAATTTCAAACTGGTTTCGAAGGAATCTCGACCAGCAAGAGGCACACTACAGTGTAGGAAAAAATTAAACGTTGAAATTGTGCAGCGTTTAAAATAAATTACTTGTACTCCAACACTCAAAAAGAAAATGAGCAATTTTCAAGCAGAAAACCCCATTTCTGAACAAGAGAAGCTCAAATTACTTCAAAAAATACTTCATCATCCACAAAATAGAGTTTGCGCAGACTGCTCCGCTCATGAACCAACGTGGGCGTCATTAAAATTTGGTGTCTGGGTCTGCTTGAACTGTTCTGGATACCACAGGAATCTAGGAGCCACTTTGACAAGAATCCAGTCGGCTTATCTCGATGAATGGTCTCTGTCTGAGCTGGAAATATTCTTATCTTTGACAAACACAATTTCTAATCATTACTGGGAGGCAAACCTCAACACTGAGGTGGACAACAAGCCATGCCCTGAGCACGATCCCCAGCAAGGTCTCTCGTTTGTCAGAGCAAAATACGTTGAAAAGAGATTTATTCTGCCAGATTCCAAAAACCCAGCAGAGCACTATTCTGATTTTGGGCCAGTAACGAGCCATTATTATAATAAAGACATACAAGATGAGGTTTCTGAAGCCAATAGCCGAGCTGTCAGGGCTGATAAGAGAGGAACTTCTCGAACAAGTATCTTTGAGGGGATGAAGATTAAAGTGAAGCAATATGAAGCTCAAACTGAAAGACATTTTTCCCGAAATAACAACATTTACTTAGAAGACGAATTTGAACCTCTCGTGAAAACTTCAAAAGCAGTGACCCAGCAGGTCCTTTCTCTCCAGGAGATTCCGTCAGAGCCTCTTCCTACTTCACGAACACAATTTCACAGAGCTAATATAGCCAGGAATAGTACTATTATTGTAACATCCGAACTCGACAAGCACTCGAGTCATAAGTTCTACAACCTCTCTATAGCTAGAGACAGCTTGCGGGCTCCCCATTCATTGTCTCCGCTCACAAAGCCACACGAGCATAGCTTGGCAGCCAGACACTCTTACGAACCAAAAGGAAACAACAACGGCAGCTTGATAAGTTTTGACCATGAAAAAGGGATTGACATTCCTTCAACAAAACAATCTATCACTGAAAGGTGTCCGAATTCTCAAGCCCATAAAGACTATTTTCTCAGATTTAAAAAGTTTTATCATCGACGACACAGAGAGATGCTTGTTTTAGGAGGGTTCCTTTTGCATCTCATACTTGGAAGCTTTTTCGTCTGGGAAACGATAGCGCCTTACATCATCTCATACTTGAAGTTATTTAACTCTGGCCTTGACTACGAATTTTTCACTAGCACAGTATTTTTCGCACAAATCTTTAGCACAGCTCTGGGACTGCCGTTTGGAGTCAGACTTGGAAAAGCTTACGGACATCGAAGAGTCCTTTTCATCTGCTCATTCATTTATTGCCTCTCAATTTTCATGAGCTCACTCACGACAAGATCTAGCAGATTTATTTTATTATTTTCAATTTTCCCTGGAATTTGCCGTGGCTTGATATATATGATTCCGATCTACTGTGCATGGGAGTGTTTTCCAAAGAAAGAAGGAGTTGTTGCTGGAATAATCACTTGCGCTCCTGGACTCTCTGTTGTATTATTCTCAGGTCTAAGCCATTTCATCGTAAATCCCCATGCTCTAGACCCACTTTTTGGATCATCTTCTAGTGGGATAGCGCTTTACTTCAGTCCCGCTATTCATGAGAGAGTTCTGTTGATGTTGAGGAGCATTTCGATAATATTTTTGATTATTATGGTCTCTGGCTCACTCCTTATTTGTCCCAAAGTGACTGTAGAAAATCTGAATATATCACTACTGGATGAGGAGCCGATAATGGATCAGATCCGAAAAGGTTCGTTCCAAAGCAGAAACCAACATTCTGATTGTCCAGACATCAAAACAGGACTGAAATCAAAGACTTTCCAAAATTTGGCATTGCTAATGGCCAT
>ENA-UOTX01000015-UOTX01000015.1-compost-metagenome-genome-assembly--contig:-NODE-15-length-143581-cov-17.410685_pt1 | contig 143581 bp, 115 predicted proteins | sample MGYA00238143_ERZ746982 | MGnify/ENA primary metagenome ERZ746982 (study PRJEB28758, sample SAMN06268862) | compost metagenome | isolation source: single cell | place: USA: California, Emeryville... | reverse complement strand
ATCAAACTTGCAACATACTTTAAGCGACTACTTTCCCTCTTGATTTTTCTCCTTATCTACTAATCCTCTCTGATACCAATACAACACTATTATGAGATCGTTATATCTCACTTCAGTACTTTTTTCTTCCAAATTTAACTTCACCAAAGTATTCTCATTGATTACTAATGCTCTTTCTTGATCACCCTTTTTTGTCTCTGAGCAAATCCCTCATTCAGATCGGTGATGCTACTTTTTGGAGCCAACTTGAAATTTCTAACCAATACAAACCTTTTATTGATGAACACCATGATTTAAGCATGATAAAGGTTGTTGAAATTTCCGTTTACATATTAATAATGAAGAGCAACCATTATATTAATATGAATTGAACTCTTAATCCACCGAAAAGAATGAAGTTCTTTCATGAATGTAGCAAACCTTTCTTTTAGTCTACTATCTTTTGCCAAAAAGTGGCATGCGCGAGTGTATATTGGTATTTCCTTTTCGTCTCTCTGAGCACAAACAGAACATCTTTGGCCTCAGCTACCTCCTTGAAGGTCGCACCCAAAATCTTCTTCAGACCATCGTGAGTTTTCACCTCTTTCCCTTCTTGATCGACATAGCCTCCGACCCATTTAGATTTACTTGAAAAGTCTTCAAGCCATGTATATGGAGAAACATTCACGAATATGCCCTTTGGATTTAAATACTTATGGATATTTTGAAGGAACTCGATAGGGTCGCTGAGACGATCAATCAGATTCCCACAGAAGATGAGATCATTTCCTCCGTAAATACCCAGATCCAATTTTCCCGCATCTTCAACAGCAAAGTTAGCCCTGCTGGCAGTCTCAGCGAGGTTTAGCGCTTTGAGAGAAAGCGTCTTCTTCTCACGAAGATCACCTTCTGTAGGAACTGCAATCTCGTAAGTTCCTTCCTGCTGGAATTGCTTGGCTGCTGTGATAAATCCTGTAGAGAGGTCGAGTCCGACGGCTTTCTCGAAAGTTGTCGCGAGTTCGAAGGTGGAGCGACCTACAGCGCAGCCGAGGTCGAGAGCTTTTTTTAAAGGAACACCATTATCTTTGCAGACTTTGATGCAGAGATCAGCACATTGCTTCGGGAAATTTGGGACGCCAAAGTATGTGTCTCCGTAATGGAATTCCATGTATTGGGAGATGACTTTTTGATCCTCATACATGGATTGAGTTGCTTGGTTGTTCATGATTTGTTGAATAAGATGTTTTGTTGAATATTTTGTTTTTATTAATTTCTCAGCTGGATACTATTTATTGACATCGCAAATGATGAACTTTATTATACAAGTTTTTATTTAGTTAGAGGAGCTTAATGCTGCTCTCCAGCGCTGAAACAGAAAGATGATTCTAACTTCATCAGTCTTTCGAGAGTGATTTAAAGTAAGAGAGAGCGAGAGAAACCGATTGCTTTGAAATATCTACCAATAAGGTATTTTAATTTGGCTGTGATTCAGAAACTCTGAGGGTGATTCATCAAAGAGATTTTTTTCAATTTGTTGTTAAGTACACTTCGAAATATGGTTTGTTCTTTATTATAGCGTTGAGTTTCTTGAGGGTCTGAAATGGTGAGTGCTCGCCATGACGATACGAACCACGCTAAACATTGGTCTTAACTTGTTAAGTGTGAAAAAGTGTGAAAGGAAACGCAAAAGGAGTTTCGAAGCGGGAATGGTTGAAGAAGTTTGAGAAACGCGCTACTTATTCGCGTTTGTAAAATTGAAGTATCCAGTGAAAAAAGGCACGAAGGAGAGAAAGGGATGACTAAGACATTGGATTAATTTTAATTTAATGTGCGTTTGCTGAACAGTCAATTGGTGCGAATTCAGATCTCTACAGTAGGAATTCAATCAAAAATCAGAATTTGGGGCTTTTTGAAGAGAAGAGCAACAGTTTTGCTTGTTTTAGCTTGATCTTTACAATTTCTTTCTTATGTGACTTAATTTGTTTCAAAAGAAGGGGACCGAAATAAAATATCCTAAATCCTTGCCAAAATCCAGGTTCCAACGGTATAGGAAAATCCTGAATAGCAACATCTTGACACACTACTATTTCTAGTAGACTCACACTTAGATAATAACTACATGATTCAATGATAGAAAGGATACTTACAGCATTAGAAACTGAAGTTAAAGAAAAAAGTTATTCATGGATGAGTTCATTGCGAAATAGGTACCACAGAAAAGAACACAAAGTAGGTTTATCAAACCAATTTCTGTTGACTAAGTGCTTTATAGAGAATTATTCTGGAATTAACAGAAGTCAGGAAAACAACGAGATTTGGAAGCTTCATTTTAGTTTGGATGGGCTAGGAATTGGGATTTAAATATGCTGGTAATCTCTTCTCTGGTATCAGGCTGAAAACCCGACTATAAGTATCTTTAATTCACTAAAATTCAAGAAGTTCATTGTTGTAAACCAAGTTAAAAATTTAATGTTACCGATAGCCGACTCAAAAAAGGACCAAGAACCTACTTCTACCTTATCTAAAGAATCAACAAAGGTCAAAAATGAGGCGCAAATTGATAGTTTGCTTAGTGAGTCTCTCAAAACTAGTACTCAAAATTTCTATTATTCGAATCTCTTGATGATCTCACTGATCCAAGCTTGTAAAGAAGATGCCAGTGTTGCAACACCACGCCTATTAGTCTTGTCTCCGTCGGATTCTAATAAGATTAGTATCATCGATCTCGAGACGAAGGAGTATTACGCTATTTTTGATGGAGCGAAGTGTTCCGGTCACCACTGTAACTCTCGGCTTTTCAAATTTAACCTGACGGTGGCATTTACAGTAGCTGGCTGGTCACATGTGAAAGAAATTCCAAGCACGAAGCTACTTGTCTCCCTCCATCATTCCGGCTTGAAATCAGCAAATATGGAAATATTTGATTCATCAAAGAAAGAACGGCCGAAAAAGATTTATTCGTTTGGGGAAGTACGAGGACGTAAAATTGACTGGGTTCATGTCCACTTACTAAAATAATTTCTCAAACACATAGCCACTGGCTTTGGAGATGTGACTTATAATTCAAAAAGGAATATTCTTGGTGCAATCACACTTGGAGAGAAAACAGCTTATCATTTATTCGATATTGGATATTCTAAGCAGAAGGGAAACTATAGTGCAAAGCTGTTAAAAAAATTTAAATGGCATCCGGAATACAGCACTAGGCATCGTATATACCAATTTTTAAATTTATCATATCCACATATAGCTAATTTTCTTTCTAGTTTCGATTTCAATCCCAGTGGAGAAGTAGTAGCAACCCTCGACCGCTTTGGAGTTTGTTTAGTATCAGATGTGAACACCAACGAGGATGCCTTCTCTCTCGAACTAGGAACTGAAGGTGATTGAAATTTTTGCATATCTCTCTCTCTTCTGTTAAGCAATGATTGTTGCAATTCTTGATTTTATTGACTGCATTTTTTAACTCGTTCTCATATCTCTTCTCTAGATTCTCACGGCCATTGCAGATGGAGCACTGAAGCTGGAGAGCCCTTGTTGTTTGTGAAGTATGAAGCTAACATTCTCAATATCCTAGATGCTGAGAAAGAAGCTATGACTTTGAAGGACCCCATAGAACTTAGCCCATTCCGTAACTTCCGCCGTTCATTATTATTCCTCTTCTTTTGCTGCTTCTATTCAAGAAAATCTCAATTCGTTATTCTTTTTTGTGACTCCTTCGATCTAACACTAGTTCCTTGAAGATACCACATACTGGATCGATGTTTGCCGGACCAATGGAAATTTGTTGACATCTGGAGGTAGGGACAATATGATCAAGGTTGTTGACAAACGAGAATCGAAGATTGTTAAAACTTTTGAAGGCATTCACTCAGGTATGATACTTGACAATTTTTTAGCGAATTAGCTCTATCTAAGCTAATAACTGATAATGATACTCATTTGTTAGGTGCCATTTACTGTGTGAAATGGAGCCCAGACGGAAATATGATAGCCAGTTCATCAGAAGATAGGACAGCAAAGCTGTTGGATTTTAGAACAGGGAAGACCCTGTTTACTGGAACAACCTCAGATCAAAGTAGAAGAAATTTATTTCTATGGAATACCATTCTCACATAATATTTAGGCAAAGCATCATCAGTTTGTTTCATTTAAATTGGAGTCAGTTGTAGCGAAGCATAGAAAGAGTGAGGGTCACTTAAGCGATTGTATTCTTATTCGAATTATGCGATTGATTGTAACGACTAATGGCTGCCATATCTTCTTCGGTTTCTAATAAGTCGGGAATTTAGGAATATTTTTTTTGTTGGTAAAACCAATGGGAAATAGTTGAATAATTTTGATTGGTAGAAATAAGGAGTTTATTGATTTATGCTTAGCGTGAAATCCTTTAAAATCCAGCGAAAATAGATAGATTGTCCACAAAACAGCGGTTTTGTTCATCACTCTTGATTCTTCTGGACAAGCTTGAGCAAGGAAGCTCGTCCGAGATAGAGGAACTTCACTCAGATGAATTCTGTTTTCTCTCTGATGAGAAAGATAGGAAAGACCTTTTTGTTATTAAATCTAAGCTAACAGATATAATTGATCCAGTTTGATTTTTGGTGGTCAAATTAAATATTGGTCCGGCTATTATCAAGGGAAATAATGCCCCCAATAAAGCGAAGTAAAAGACCGCCAGATGATCGTACAAATATTTAGGAGTGGCTCCAAATGAGTCAGCAGACTGCAAATCTGCTTATATTGAAAATATGATATCATGCCAAATTGGCTGCTTAACCTTGAGTTAAGCGATCACAATCAATTTAAAGAAATTAAATTTATTCTATATCCCTCTCAAACGAAAATCTTCTATTTGTCAGATCCAACAATTGAATGGAAAACCTACCTGATGAAACGTCTAGAAGCGCTGGTAAGCTATTCTTTCTTAAAAGCTTTTGCTTTGCTCTTTCATTGCTTATATCTTCTTCTTCCCAATCTATCCTCTGTTAAATGATTTTGATTCATTTTATTCGTCTTAGAGCTATCACCTTCTAAGCTACTCGCTTGGTCATCAAAAGACCGAAATGAGATCAAAATCAACGATCTCCAGACAAAAGAAGAATACGCTTCCTTTGATGGCGCTCAACTAAATCCCAAAGAAGGTAGTTTTCTCATTTTTAAAAGTGAGCCACTTAAAACCCATCTTCTGTATATCAAGACGTAGCTCTTACCCATGTGACTGCGATTCCAAATTCACGGTTGCTTGTGTCTCTCAATTGTAATATCGAGCATGCTAAGCTGGAAATATTTGACATTTCACGCAAAACTCACGTGAATAAAATCTTCTCCTTTGAAGAAGTCTTTGGAAGTAAATTTAACCTGATTTGATTTCATAACTTCTCTTACAAATCCATTTGAAGGCACGGATGTCGGAGATTTGACTTTTAACACACGAAGGAATTTCCTCGGTGCAATCTCCGTCGGCAAGAAAACCGCATACCATCTCTTTCATATCGATTATAGCAACATCAAGGGTCACTATGAGGTAAAGTTCCTAAGAAAATCAAAGTGGCTTTCTCAATACGACCGCTCGCCAGGCACTGATTAACAGAGTATGCTCTCTCTGACTCGCTTTTTGCTAGGAAATTATATTCCCGGTCTCGATTTTGATCCAAGTGGGGAGTTCGTAGCAACAGTCGATACCGGTAATGTGTGTGTAGTACGAGATATTAATACTGGAAATGCTGGATTCCATTTGGAATTTAACGAGGTGCCTGGTAATCAGTTTCCGAACAGTTAGAGAAAAAATTATATAACTACCTCTATTTAAGATGATTGGTGTCGCTGTAGATGGAGCACTATCATCGGAGAACCAATATTATTTGTTAAGTATGATGGATGGGCACTCAACGTTGTCGATACTGAGAAAAAGGCTTTTATTTTGAAGAGTCCGGCGTATTTAAACATAAGTAACATCTTAATCAATTCCTTCCTCTCTAATTTTCAATATCAAAGGCAGGGTACATTATATTGACGTGTGCCCGATCAATGGGAATTTAATTGCATCAGCAGGAATGGATAACAGTATTATTATTTATGATCGACGCAGTTCTAAGAAAGCTAAAACCATTGAATTATCAAAGTTCAGTATGGAATTGTCATTTTTTAAAGTTTTGATTATGTTATTTTTTTGAAGTATCCAATTGGAACTACTGTGTGCGTTGGAATTCCACAGGAGATATGCTAGCGACAGCTTCTGTTAATACGACTGTGCAACTTATTGATTTTGGAAGTGGGAAAGCTGTCAAGGCTGGGATCACTTCAGATGGATGTAAATTATATGTTCGATGGTGGTATAATTGCTTTATTGATGATATTAGCTGCGGCCATGTCAGTGTGCTTCCTCTAATGAAGCGGTTGAACGTATTTGGATGGCCAGGATTTAACATAAAAAACAAAATCTACTCGTCGGGACTGTATTGCAGTTTCAGATTAGCTTTAAGAGAACTCATTTGCAAAAATTTTGTGGGGAAAGATTTCAAGGCTTGTTTACTCTGAAGCATGTTTAAATTTGAATGATCTGATTTTATAAATGGAAAATTAATCTCTGCTTGTAAACCAGATGAGAAGCTTGTGATTTTTTGAGTGTTGTTACAAGCAAAATCATGAAATCCTGTCTTGACTTTTGCATTTCCACAGAATTACCCCAAAGAAGATTGGGGGAAAATGAAAAGTAGAAAAAGTTTTGTTGTCATCAGGAAAGAAATATTTCTAGTCACTTGAAGAATTGTGAATAATGCTCTACAATATACTACTTGAAGCTTGGATATCGAAAAGTTGAGTCCAGGAAATCTTCAGGTCTTTCGTAGGAATCAGACTCGAGATCTATCAACAATGATAAACCAATCAGTAGAGCTTTAATTCATTTTTCCAGAGAATTTAATTACACAATTAAGCGGAGTTTATTAAGATCTTTTACAACTACAATTTGAACAAAACTTCGATGTATTTAGCTAATATCCTGTGTTAAGGTTCACAATTTAACTGGAATAGACGCTACTAATTCTTGAATTTTATAGCTTTTTTTGAAAGATTAACCTAAAACAAAAATAATGATAAATAGATATAAAAACCATTATTTCTTACTCTTTGGATTCCTCGTGTTTTTTTGTTTTTTTTTTTGCTTGCTAGGTAGTGAGCAAAGATAATTTGAATTATTAGTTTTAGTTTTCCTTTGGACAGTGTGAACTGAGAGCGGAATATGTTAAAATGTAAATTCGAGTCCTTAAAGGAAATTTTCTCAATGATAATGTGTTTAGCCTGTTTGATGTTCATGCGAGCTGAGACATTAGACTAATTCCCTTGGTCATGATTCATAGTCAAAGACTTTAGCCATAAGCAAGTTGGTGAGCTTGAGATCTTTAGAGATTTACATTTCAAACCGATTTTCACAAACCTGAGGATTTCACTTTTAGAGTTTGAGTGAGGCATTCCTTCATTTTGATGGAAGAAAAGAGTAGAAAATTTTATCACATAGAGATTTGTCCTAGTTATTCGAATTTTAATCAATCTGATATCATATTCAGAAAACAGAAATTTCGATGAAAAAGCTTTCATTTTCGCAATTACTCTTTCTTACCTTCTCAATGTTACATCATTGATTGTATTGATAGAAGTTTGGCTCCAACTTAGATAGTGTCTCGTTCAAGATTTTCACTTCGAGCTTAAGGCAGTTTTTCAGTTTATTACCACAAATATTAGAGCAAAGGAACTTTTGCTGAGATTTCACATTTTCCTCTAAAGTTTCGCATAGCTCTATGAATATTGATCCTTTACTTTTTCGAATTGATTTCGCTGAAGATTTCGTTTGTAGCACCGGATCATTTTTCGAAAGCTGACATGCTAATTCATGAGCATGGGCTCTTAGTGATAGATGCTGCCTTTCAAATAGAAATGATATGAAGCAGACAGATTTCTTTTGGTCTATCAATTTTGAAGCTGTAGTATCTTTAGTAGCTCGCTCTGCAAACCAGAATCTTGCCAGATAAGAAAGAAATTTGAGAAAGAAAATAATTGGCTTCTTGACACCTTCTAAAATTTCGAAATTTACCTTCTCCAAGAATTACTTTTCCATTATGATGTTTTTCTTCACTCAAATTCCTGTTTGTTGATGATGAGAGCTGCTACCCAAAAATCAAGTTTTTTCAGATGAGTGGAGTACATTATGTGTAATAAATGGCAGTTCTCAGCATGAAGATGCATCAATGATCGAATTCCTAGACATAGATTATCACTTGCAGACTCAATGAACTCTTTTTTATCTAACGCGTGACACTTCTAAAAATTTTGCCCTTGATAATCTATTCCTTGTATTTTGAAAGATACTACTGCTATACAGATAATATTTCTTAATTAAAACAAAAAAAGGAAATTCTTCACTTGCATCACGCAATGAAAATCCTTCCACTGCTAATAACGCTTGCGTTGCTAGCGCTCTCAACAGCTGAGCATGTTTTCGATTTTGAAGGCCCTCCAAATAAATGGGTCTGCTTTTCAGAACAAGCAACAAAAGGCGTAATGTTTCTGGGAGTAGTAAGGCAACTCATGGGACAACCGACATCAATCCTTCGTATAACTGCTCCTGATGATTCCATCATCGTCGAAAAATCTGACCAAGAAGAGTATCACTTTGCATTTGTCGCAAATCAAGAAGGAGACGTGAAAATCTGTTTGAAAAACGGAGATAAAACCCAAAACAATTACATGCTTTCATTGAAAACCGGCGCCGAAGCCCAAGAGGCAAGCGAGCCCCCGAAAAAGATCGAAGTCGCCCCTGTTCAACGTTATCTTAACCGCATAGAACGAATGGTCGAATCTATTAAAAGAAATATGCAGATGAACACCAGACAGTCTGAAGAAACTGTTGAAAGCGACGATAACATATCCTTTTTAGTTAAATCTTTCAGCGTAATTGTTATTATCTGTTGCGGAGTGCTTGGATTCGTTCAGGTTCAGTTCTTCAAAAGCTTCTTTAAGAAAAAGAAAATTATCTAATCGTTCATGTCATCGCAGCTTTCTATGTTTTCTTGCTATTTTGTTACCCATAGAACTTTGAAGTATTAGAGGAGCAAACAAAAATCCCTCATCGCATTTTTACAAGGTACAAATCGGTTTGGATTGACCAAGTCCGAATTATGAACGCTAATTACTATTAAGCAGTTGACAGAGCCTTGACTCTTATTTTTCTATGCAGAAGAGACTACTTCTTTCGTGAAAGGGTTTTGAACTTTTAATGTAGAGATAAAGAAATACACAACCTTCAAAAAAAAAGCCTCCACATATAATGTAGAGTTCTACGCCTTATATTTAACAATTCAATGGGGGTGCTGTTCCTTGAACTATATAATCATACAAATTTAGACGAATTAACACACTCTAATAGAGTGCTCTGAAAAGTTTGAGAAGCAGCGCTGGACAAGAGCGAGACACATCAATTTTAGGCTTATTTAAAAGTGAGACTCGATCTTCAAATCAGTCAGATTAAGCGTCAGGCTCTTATCACCGCCTGCTTCGTTAGCATCGTCTTTACGAAGGTCAAAACCGCCTCCTGATTCAACAATCGGTGAATGGCTTTTCAGATTTTCAAAATCTAGGGACACGGAATCCTTCATACGATTCGAATTATCCTGCTCATTGTTTCCCGCTCCTTCTTGTCTCGCATTATCAACAGCTAAATCCTTCAGGAGCTCATCATCGAGGATCATGCCTACTTCAAGTGCCTGCCCTTGATTAGCAGCAGCGTCTCCTTTATTATCAGTTCCTTGCGGTTTCTGATTCGCGTTTTTTGCTACATTTTTCTGAGCTCCTTGGGCTTCATCACGATTATTACTTGGCTGTTTATTATTTATAAGCTGGCGATGAGAAGATGCCTGGCTATTGGAAGGTGCTTTTGTGTCTTTAAGGTTGAGATGTTTTGGTTGAGTGTCGATTCGATTGTGCATATCCTGGTTTGATTCTCCTTTTTTTTGTGGATTGGAATCATTATTTTTTTGTGTGTTTGCATCCTGGTCTTTTTGGGTCTGAGGATGAGAGTTAGGTGATGTGAGAGTGAGAAGATTACTTTCGAGTCTTGTGTGCTTTGTTTCTTCTTCTTGCGTGAGGAGGAAGAGAATAAGCATCCCATGGTTCCTGAAATAAATTGGTGAATAAATTAAATAAATGATCTTTCCCAAAGATAGGTTGTGAAACAAGCGAAAGTAGTGTGATAAAAGCTACCAGAGTGCTACTCAAGTCAGAGAAAAGAGAAGATAGTCTGAGGGACTCTCAATCAGTTTGATTGCCACAGCAAAGAATAGAAAAATTTGGAGAAAAAAAGCAGAGTATTTTTGGAAGACAAATATTTACCTATGAGGCTGACCGTGATCTTACAGTAGAGTTTCGAATGATAACAGAGGCTGACGAGTTATATGAAAATCTATATTGATGGATGATGTGAATCACTTTTGGTGTTTGAATGAAAATTTGCTGTTCGATGATGCATTGGGAGTTGAAATTGAAGCCCAATCCAATAATAGAATCAATGTATTGTTGGAGGTATGATGTGATCTTAAATATATACTTGGTGAATAAATTAGCGAGCACTGAGGAAAAAGATTTAAAGCTTTTCTATGTTATTAATATTTAAGTAATGGGATTCTCGTATTATCTTCGGAAACAGCATCTTGAGGAAGAATGATCTCACTTTTGGAGTGTCGGCTAGTTAGTTTGAATTGGTATATCAAGATTACTCAACACGAGTGAAAATACCGCATTTAAATAAAATTAATGCGCTGCTCTGTCTAATAAATCAGAAGCTTGGGAGCTTTGCTTAAATCTTTGTTGAAGAAGAATTATAATGTAAATAAGGATTTTACCAGAACTTGTTCCATTGTCAATTTTGCCAGTTACTGTCACCAGATAATTGTTAATCAGCCCCTGTAATTGGCAAGACAGCCGTTTTTCAATGAAAATATCTTCTTTTCTTACTGGTGAAGCAATAAAACAAGAGTTGCATTATGGAATGTCAGAGATTCAACAAGCAAAAAAAGTAGGTTGTCGCGGAATGGTTTCCGATCTCATGAGCCCATAAATTATGTATAGCATCAATTGCACCAAAGGTTTTTTAGGGGGAAAGAGAATATCCTTCAACAGGTTCCACTTGGAACTTTCACTTTGTAGGAAATACGTTCTTGAGTCTCAGCCATCAATTAAAAGATTCTTAATGGAAATTAGAATTTCTAAATTCTAAATCAAAATTAGCAACAACAAATGTGCATAGAATCGGCTTCTCTTCTTCCTAATCCCATTCGAAAACTTCTAAAATAAATAAACTGAAGGGTTCGAGTTTTTCAGCACCTTCTTAGTGAATCAATAGTTCAACTCATTATAAACTGAGTGAAATTCTGCCCTCGAATTCAATTCATACTTTAGTTTGCTTTGTTTTGTTTGCTTTTTTTCTTTTCTTTTCTCTCTCTCCTTTCCCTTTTTATGAACGCTTTTAATTATTCTCTTGAAATTGTCTTCTTCAAGCTGATACTGAAAATCCTATTAAGGAAAAGCTATTTGAGAAAAAAAAATTTTCGACTGAGAATCACTGCAAGCTTTCACATCACAGCATTAAATTTAAACTTTTTTTATTTGAAAGCAGTGATGCTTGAATAATTTATTCTAACACAAACACCCGACCTCGGCTTGAGCATTCGAAACCAAAAACTCCTTAATCTTCTCACACTTTACATTAAAATGTTATTATAAGGCCTTGCTTAGCAGGATAAATGATTTGCTCAAAAATTCTGCTCATAAACCGTTGTTTTGGGATCTCTTGGTGCAATACCTCTAATTCTTTTAGATCAAACCTTTAATCCTTCACAGATTATACAGATTATGTTGTAGAACATGAGATTTCTTTAGGATTTCTTTCAAACAAGGCCAATATGCCAAATTTTTCATTTTTACATGGTTCAAACATTATTACATAACACTCCAGCAAAGCAATAAAATCATCATCCAATTCATTTAACAGTATCTTTATTACTTCTTACTCAATCAATCCAAGCAGGTTTTTCGTTCTATGCAGAGAGGATTCTCAAGCGGATTCAGTTTTACTAGGTTATAATATATGATGGAATAGATTCAGATTGCATGATCAGAATTAAATAAAATGAGATAATTTGTACGCTGAACTGGTTCTGAATTTAAAAAATAGTTATTGGATTCATTGTCCGTGATTAAAATAATCAAAATATTTAACCAGCTCTACTCATTCCTGGGTACATGGGAAACTGCGCACCTCATTGTCAACCTCTTTCGTTCGAAAAGTTTTCTCCGGAGGAATTCTTACAAAAAACTCGAAGCCGCAGTCGAAAGCCCAGCAATATACATGAAATAGCAACCATCCTAAGCAGACAACTAGAAGAATACACCTATGTCAGTAGCACAGTGACTAAACTACAGAGCGTGTTTGTCTACAAAGGCGAGCTGATATCCACCGGCATGCCCGTCATTGTAAAGTTCATCCGCATTGATAATATGGCGCTTCTGAGCAATTACTTAGCAAAGATTGGTATGCCTAGGAGTCAGAGGAGTAAATATCTTCTCACACCAGATGCACTTTCCTGCGACGTTGATCGACGCAAATTGGCATTAGAATACCCACAAGGACAATCTCTAGCGGAAAAATTAGTGAAAGTTAAAAAGTTCGACCTACTAAACGCTTGTAAAGTTATTCGGTCAATGGTAGAATCAATATGTTGCACTCAGGATCTTCATCAAGCTGATTTTGTGCATGGCAATATCAAACCTGAAAATATTATTCATCTTGATAATATCTGGAGGCCTTGCGATGAAAGTTCGTTTGAGAAATTAATGATATACAGTGAAGGGCTAGGAGCGAACGAGTTGCTGGCATTGAATCCGTATCTACCGTTCGAAGTGATGTCGAAATTCAAAGGAAAAGAACTTAAGGAACTTGCGAAGAAATTCGATGTATTTTCGCTGGGATTGGTGTTGGTGCAGATGCTTGGAACCGAGCAAAGCGAGCTTCCATTTGCGAGTTTGAAGGAGGAAAAGTTCATGAAAAAGAAGCAGCAGATTCTCGAATTCTGGAAGATAAAAGACCAGTATTTCGCTGCTCTGTTGGATGGAATGCTTATGAGGAGACCCGAACAGAGACTGACGCTCAGGGAGGTTGGAGAGAGACTAGACGTAATTATAAATTCGCTGAAGAAAGTCTATTTTGATAAGAAGCCGATGGTGATCACTAGAGAAGGCGGCTTTTATTCAGGTAGCAGAAATTGATTATTGATTCAATGTGATTAATTAATTTTCATAAGGGGCGATATCGACGATGGAAATAAGTCCAAAGGACACGTTTGCAGCGTTAGGATGCAAGGATGGGTCGATTTATCTTCTAGGGATACCAGAAATGAAGACTTTACACTGTTTTAAGAGAATTCATACTGGTAACACTTGGTTATATTCTTCCTGGAGAATTTATTAATTTACATAGATTGGGTCTTTGCCCTCGCGATTGACAGTGAAGAGAGATATTTGGTTTCCGGTTCGCATGATTGCTCCTTGAAGATAATTGATCTACAGGAAAAGAAGGTCGTCAGGTCGATCCTAGACCTTCACGCTAGTAGATTTCTACATCATTTCAAGAGACCTTATTAATTTTCATCATCCATTAGGGCCGATATCTTCAGTTCGGTTCACAAGATCCGGAGATTTTGTCGCAACCTCATCCTTCGATCATTCCATGAAATTGGTTAGAATCCCCTCGGGAAATACAATCCACGAGTTCGAGAATGCTCATGGGAGTAATGATCAATTCCTTCTCCTGCAATTAACCAAATCCCCTCTTAGGAGAAATTTCTTCGATAGACATCACTCCTAATGACGAATTTCTCGTCTCAGGGTCTTATGATAGAAGTATTAAAGTCACGAGTCTCGTCACCCGACTTCTAGTCCACACGTTCGATGAACATCATCAAGGTATTATATGTCGACCAATTTTCAAATAACTAACTCATTAAACTGAAGATATGATTAATATGGTGAAGCTATCAAAAGTCGGGCGACTTATGTTCTCTTGTGGAGGTGAGCGAAGCATAATTATTACGGATTTCGAGCAGAGGGTCAAGCTATACACCTTCCAATTCGCCCATAAAAGTAAAATTGAATTAACCGGCTTTAATTTAATCTGTGATGTTCTCACTTAGCCGGGATCTCTTCATTAGCAATCTCATCGGACATGAAATACCTGGCTTCATGTGGAAGAGACTTCACCACCAAGGTCCACAATGTTGCTACACACGAAAATTTGGAGAGACTTATGATCAGCCATACAGGTTAAAAAAATTTATCGCAAAGCTTGCTAAATCCAAATTAGAGGACACATCATGTGTTGGGTTTTCAAACAACAACAAATATCTATTCACGGCGCTTCGGAGCACTGGCCTTTCAATCATGGACTTGAATTCGCAAAGTCAGCGCCATCTTCAGACTTATCATTCAGGTAATACAAGTCTTTCTCAACCCTCCCTTACTAGTGTTTAGGACCGATAATTTCTGCGTTTGTTACGAATAACAACAAACACCTTATCAGCTCCTCAGAGGATAACACTCTCAATGTTTACGACCTCGAGCGTAGAATGCTACTGAAAAGCCATTCGTTTGCTCCAAAAGGTACTTTGTCAAGCAAAATCCCAAAGATTTATGATAATTCCCTTAGAAATCAAAACCTCATGCCTGTCAAGAGACAGCAATTTGCTTGCGATTGCATTGCACAATCCGAAAAACAGTACCAATTACATCAAAGTCTTTTCGGTACCCGGACTAACACTGAAACTCAAACTCAAGCTTAATAAGGGTACTTTATCACTCAAATCCTCAATTGCTTATCAGTACTCCAGCTGCTACTGGCAATATTACTTGTATGAACTTCAGCGCAGATGGCTCCGATCTCATTTTCATTCGAGAAGACAGAAATATCTATATAAAATCCTTAGCAACGACGAAAAACTTGATTACGCTTCCAGAGGTTCATGACGCAATGGTTAAGGCTTTTGTAGTGATGAAGAAAAACGTCATTGTATCAGCTGACTCTTTGGGCAGTATCTTCTTTACGGGCGTGAAAACCCATCAATCTGTGAAGGTCTTTGGCTATCTTCATCCAAGTACTAAGACTCCTTTAAAATACATGAGACTAAAATCTTTATTTTAGATGGAACCTCCTGCATTGCGCTATCAAACGATGAGAAATTCATGGCAACGGTCTGTACTCGAGGAACTGTCTATATCTTAGATCTTCAAAAATTAAGAGTTCATATGAAACTGAAGATGATCGAATCAGGTACATTACACCTGATATTCATTGTTCTAACCTCCGAATGCATCAGGTCCGATCTTCTCTATCAGCTTCATTAGCAAAACTCATATCGCATATGGATTATCCCAAGGTTTGGTCAAGTTATTCGACCTTCGAAGGAAGCGTCCTGCTAAGAAGTACGATACGTACCATGGGCGTAAGACCAGAATCACATCGGAATTTTTATCTAATTTCGTTTTATTCTAGTTGACGTGAACGTGTTGCGGTCTTCCAAAGACGGCAGGATGCTGGTGACTGGAGGGAATGATCATCAGATTTGTTTGATAAATGTTTAAAAGTCTATTACCAATGTTGTGTAAAAAAAAATAAAAATTAACTTTTTTCCTTAGGTCTTGGCTTAACTATCTTTGAATTTTATTCTCTTAATGATGTCCATTTATTGAAAAAACTGGCTTAGGTAGCTTCTTCAGTAATCTCAATAAACAGCTAAAATAACACAACTTCCATTCAATACATCAGATAGATACCTAACAACAACACAACAAAGCACGGTCATAGTTATAAATTCATAGTACATATTGTTTCATAATCAAGAATAAACACCATCATATCTCACAGCAGATCTAGCCTCCCGCTTTTTCTGCAGCATCGGGTGGCTTGGAGTCGCTGTTTTGGTATTGGATGCCGAAGCTTGAGATTTAGAAACGCTAAATTCTTCATCCATTTTCTTCGCTCTCGCCGAGCGAGTCCTCGTCTGTATAGGCTCCTCTTCTTCATCGCTTGAATCTTCCTCTCGATAATTCTGCGTTGGCTTTCTCCGTGTTTTCTTTTTAGGCGTCCCTTTCTCTACTGAAGACTCTTGCTTTCCAGCATTATCTTTCATTCTTGTCGTCCTAGTTGAGGCCTTTCCCGAGGCTTGGGTATTGGGTTTTTTTTCCGTTTCCTTTGGTTTCGACTCTATCACATGCTCAGACACAGGCGAGCCAATAATTTCAAATGGAGGCGAGTCTGAGTCGTCTTGGATTTCAAACGGTTCTTTGCTTTCGGATTTCTGAGGAAGCATTTTGATTTCTTCTTTTTTATTGGAGTTGTTGGTGGTTGACTTCATTTGCTTGTCTGAAGGTTTGAAATCTCTGCTTTCCTCGTTGATAACTGAAGAGATATTTGAATTTGAAGCGCTTAGGTTCAGTTCGGTACCGCTAGCTGAACGGATCAGCACCGCAGAGCGCGGATCTTTTCCCTTAGGCGGCTGTTTTTGTGTATTTTGAGTTTGTTGGGATTTGGGCTTCTGCATCTGGGTTTCACCTCGTTGAAAATATTCTGGGCCTGTAGCCATGAAGTTCCTGTTGATATGCTGTTGTTTGTCTTTCTGCTGTCTGAGTGCGGCTTCTTCGATTACTCTCTTCAAATCCTTGACGATTTCCTGAGGCAATTCTGCTTTTGGATCGTGGTTTCTGATCAAATAATTTGGAACTTTTCTCGTCTCTTTTGGCTTTAGAATATCTGAAAATGGATTAATATTTGTAAGAGAAGAAACTTTAGATTGCTGCGATAGCTGAGGCTTTGCGAATCCACGGTCTGTCTCTCCTTTTTGTGAAGTTTCTGTGGATTGTGATTGTGATGGGACGTTTTTCTCAGAAGGTTTAGTGGTTTTGATCTCAGATTTAGCTTCTTTCTTTATGACTTTTTTCGTATTTGTTGCGGGTTTCGAAGGGATTATTTGTTCCGTTTCCTTTTGTTCCTCTTTTCCGATGCTTCTTTGCTGTGTTTGCTTTGCATCCGCTTCTTTCGGTTGCGATGACTGCGGTGTTAGTTGATTTTGGCTTGCGGTTTTTGAAAGCGGTTCCTGTATCAGCGGCTCAGCAATCTTTGACTCTTGTTTTGCAGCTGTTTTTTTAGACGGTTTAGGTCCTGGTTTCTGCTTTGTTTTCTCTTTAACAGGCTCTGACAGCGCTGTTTTCTGCTCAATTTGTTTCTGCTGAGGAGACTGCTCAATAGACATATGCGTTTTTGATTCCTGAGTCAGCGCAGGATGTTGCCCTACAGATTCCTGCGTCTGCAACTGCGTTGGTTTCGTATGAGAACCCTGCTCAGACACCTGTGATTGCTTTGATCGTTGCGCAGCTGACGCTTCTTCCTGCATTTTTTGTAATTCAATTGCTTTTTCTAAAGGTACCTCCTCAAGTATTGTAAACTCAACTTCCATTTTTTCCTCTGAGGCTTTCGCCGCTTCCTGCTTTACTTTCTTACTGGCTTTCAGCCCTTGAAACAGACCACTTATGCGACTTGTTAATTCGGATTCTTTCTTAATTTCTTTTTTGCGCTCCTTCATCTGCTGCCAATGCACTCGCTTGATCTCCTCAATGGCTATCTTCTTTCTTTGCGAAAGAAATTTCTTAAGTCCGTTTTCCAGCAACTTCTCCATTCCAAAATTCAATTTTAGTCTTTCTTCCGCAAGAACTTTCTCTGTCTGAGCTTTAAACGCACTAAACGATTCTCTCATGTTTCTCAATGCGCTTTTAAAATGCAGAAGATCTTTTCCATATTTTTTACGGTCAATCTCTGGAACTATCTTGCGCTCCTCATTTTCACCATCAGCTCCGCCGATTTGCAGCAGTTTAAAACATTCTCTGCTAACTGGCTCCGCAGCAGAGGAGTTTTGGTCACTTTCCCCTTGAGTAGAGGGAATTTTTTCCTTGATAATATTATCGATGAGTGATTCAATGTACATCCTTTCCAATGCGCCAAAAATTTTGTCATCGTCATCAAAATCTGCGCTTTTGCTGTGAGTCTTCATTTCTGAGCTGGTCCTTTCGAAATCAGGGAGTTTTTTTGTTTGGATCTCTTGAGGTTGAAGGTATTTTTCAAATCTGTTTTTTATTGTGGAGATCTCGTTCGGTCCATCCTGTTTGAAGATATGCTTGTTTCGTAACAGCGAACTGAGGGTGTTGTTTAGATCTAGCGTGTTCATATTTGCTGAGTCAGAAACGCTGTACCTTTGAGAGGTTTGACAACTTAAAGAGCTTCAAAATTTAAGTAAATTATTTCCTTTCAATACTACCAATACCTTAGATACTTTCATGTTTCTAATAAATTAGAAGTAATTCAGGGAGTTCAAGGAGGGCAGCCTGCGTGTTCATAATAGTTTTAGATATCTTTTTTAGAATGTATGTGCTGATGGTTAGTGTGGATCCAATAGTTTGAGAACTTGAACAAGGTGGAATTTTAAGTATTCAAATTTTTGAATGGCTCTTTTTAAAAACAGTTATTGGATTTGTGATTTATTCGAAGGTAAATTCTGAGTTATCTATGATTTGCTTGAATAGAAGTGAGCTCAACAGAGATCAATTCTTCCAGAGGTTAAATCAATGAATAGGTATTCCAGTAACTGAATGTATTGAGGAAATTTTTTTTTTCTACTTACAAAATAGGGCCGTGGAACCTTTTGGGTCTTTGAAAAATTAAATCTCTAATTTGTATAAAATCTGTTGAGACAAGAACCCAAAAAGTCAGAAACTTAACTGATAGGACAAAGAATTTGGTTTAGCTATCTCGAGCAATCATATGTGTTTTATTGTATGCAATGCCGTTGTGACTTTTCTGGGTCGGCTGTAAAGAGTAACACCCATCAGCTTATTCCTTTCTCATCTATGGTGGATTTTCGGAGTAGGAACCTCGATTTACTGTCACATAAAACTATTCCCTTTTGAACATAGTTGAGCTATCATCCTAAAGGTTTTCTTGTCCAAAGCAGAGGAGAAGATAGATTTATGAAATCAAAACAAATGATGGATCCATAACCGCAGAAGACCCTTAAAACAATAAAAAAGATCATTTGTGAAGCTTCATTTTTCTCAAAAACTAAAGTTTCGGTGATATTCTCAAATGAGTATCATATCATACAAGTAGGAGAGAATACTCAAAAAAAAAAAAGGTTGTACAAGTTCAATTGATATATTCAATACAAGTCACTATGTTATTCACGTCTCTAGCTTTATCTACACTTTGCACTCTGGCAGCGACCCACTGGAGATCACTCCAACCGCATAATCCTCACTTAGCGTATCAATAAAACAGATCGGCCCATGATCATCGCAGTGATCTCCATGCGGATGATGCAATTTCCCACCCACAATGTAATCGAGATGACCGTCATGCATAATACTCACATGACCGCACTCAGGTCCATGATAATGCCGAAACTTCCTCGTAATTTTACATAGACAAATATGCTCATTCACATTTCCTTTTGTTTTGTTCTTGATAGAATTACAAAAGTTCTCTTCCAACGGACACTCATCAGACGCATGATTATGCGAATGAATCAATGTCGAATCCGAGTCAAAATCCCTTATCAGCCAATGCTCCGGATCGATCGTCTCATCATCCGGTTTATTCACGCCGCAATCGCATTTATTGCAACCGGGTCGACCCGGCCCACATTTGCAGGTAAAACTATTACAATTCTTTTCCGACGACAACATTTCCATTGTAAGGCATTTATACTTATCCACGATTTCTTGATAAGCCGAACGCAGAGTTTTATAGTCAGGATAATGAGAGATCTCTGGCAGGTTATTGCAACGAGAAGGGTTGAGCCCATCGTTATCGATCATCCTCGGAGGATCGTTGGGCTGTTTAGTTGAAACTAGCATATTATTTTGCAGACTGTAGATCTCGTTCTTGTATTTTATCATACCCTTTGATAAGTTAAGCTTGGGCCTGATGACCAACGTGCCTATTAAATCATTACCGGACTTGCTCTCTTTAAGTTGGTGGGGATTAAATAGCTGAGCTAATTGAATCGCACCGCCAGCATTAGGGTCTGATAGCTCGGGCCTAACGAGATATGCCAGGGGTAATTGGCTATAGAATTGTAAGCCAATGGGGAATGAAGCTGCGGCGTCTTCGGAGACTCCTGATGATTCTTTCATTGGAGGAAGTTGCATTGGATGCGATTTGATTGCCATCGAAGGGTCGATGAACAAAAGCTTCGAAGGCTCCGGCTGTAGAACTCGGGAAGACTCAGATTGTAGAAGTCTTGAGGACTCACTTAGAATATGTCTTGGAGATTCAAACTCCTCGTTTTTCACGTTAGTTTTTGATGCCTTTGAGTCTAATTTCTTTGCTAAAGAGGCCGTATCTGCCGACCCTTTGGGCGAAGCAGGTTCAACGACTGTGTTGATCAGCTCATCTTCATGCTCACCAAGATGTTTTTTTAGAGCTGCTCTCTGGTTATACAATTTGCCACAAATTCTGCAGGAATATCGTTCTCGAACCTCCTATAGTAGTTGTTAGTTAATACATAAACGTACTTTATGCTTTACCGGTGCTTTTTCCTGTGTTTCGGAGTGAGTGTTAGGACTCGAACCTGAGTGCTCCAAGATTGAAGCGTCTTTGTCCTTCTTTAAATGGGTTTTTTCATGCCTTCTAAGATTAGAGACCTAGTCATAGGAGAACGAGTTGTCATCAAGTAGTTGAGAAGGGCGGATGATATACCTGTGTAAAACTGCGACCGCAGACCTTGCATTTGTAGGGTTTTTCTCCAGTATGTATCCTTTCGTGCTTTTGGAACGAGGAGAACTGAGTGAAGCGTTGGCCGCAGCCTGGATGAGGACTTGAGATTGGGTTTTAGGGATATAATAAGAATATGATGTTCTTTTACCATTCGTAAGGTTTTTCTCCATTGTGAATGCGCATGTGCTCAATTAGAGACTTTTTCGCCTTGAAGGATTTACCGCACTCCTCAAAGGTGCAGACGTACTGGAAAGAGCTGTTCATGAGAGGTGGTAAAATTTTTGGCAGTGATTCAAAATTTTTTTATTTCGGGAGTGATTGAATTCTGGGAGTGTACCTAATTAAGAAGGCAAGCTATTAGAGAAAAAGGATTCACTCTCTTTGTGTAAATTTGCAATCTTAATAAAATTGAATGAACCCCGATTATTTCTCCAATCATGGAAGATCGATATTTTTTTGATTTCAGGATAGAAGTGCTGGCATAATGACTCAATGATGAGAATTTTAAGCAAATCATCAAATTTGTCATAGTCAAAGATAACTCTTCCTTCTCTTAATCTATAATAAATCTGAGAAGATGCCTTCTGAGTTTTTCGGCCAATCAAATTGGTGCTCAGCATCTCATTTGGCAAGAAGATTTGCAAATGTGTTTCGGAATAATTATATATATATAGCACTATAATTCGAGGCTAGCCTGTTATTGAGTTTAGGTAATGCTGAATGAATAAAGCGGGATCTTCACAAATATCAAAGCTAATTGGCAAATTAGATTCTTGTTATTTGATTTCAGTAGCTTGACTAATTAATCAGTTTTTTTAACCAGCCTATTAATTCGAGCTGAGTTTATTAAGGATGCAGAGAGTCGAGCAAAAACCTTAAATGAAATGGCCAAAAACACAGACTGAAACTTAGGATTCCGATATTTTAATTGTTATGTCATTCATATCTGCGATCTCAGTCCTGCATACAGGAGCTGAGGGATATTCAACAAAGACTATCCAAAAGCGGGAATGAATATCTGCCAAAGTAGTGAAGAGATACGCCTCGAAATGGACATTATATTCAAAATTTCTTCCAACTATCTGATTCTTTCTCGAAAATTACAGTAAATTCTTTTGTAGATGGGAAAGGTGTCAGAGCCATTGAGTATTGAGTACATTCTTTTCTTACAAAGGAATTTCAACATTCAACTATTTATGAGGCATTTGATTTTCTCAATAGCCATTTCCTGAGGTGATTCTGATTATGCTTCTAATTCAAGAGGTATCTAACTCATCATCAACTTATCGCATCACAATAACGGCTAAATGGAGTTCCATACTGATAGACAAGTTCTCTTTTACAGCAATCCCATTCAATCTAACTGACACTCTCAACTCGAATAACACAGATAACCGATCCTCACAGCCGCGCTGATTTACCTTTCTCAGTGACCAAATATAGGACAGGATTCAACTGATCTAAATTAACGCTAGCTTAAACAATCGAGAGATATATTACGTTTAAAGAAATACGTTATAGCGCAAAATTGAATATCCTTCGCCCGACCAAAATTATTGTATAATCTAATTTAGACATGCTACCTTACAAAATTTCCTACCCTACCGGAGGTTTCGATAAGATCTTTCACGAGATCAACGCCTTATTACCAAAATCAAAGTTCCTTCTCCTTACCGATGTCTCTATCGCTCGTCTTTACGGAGATGTGATCGAGCAAGCCGGTCAAATTCTTAAAGGAAGAATGGAAAAACTCGTTTTGGAGAACGGCGAGTTTTCAAAGAGTCGCAAAAACAAAGAAAAGATCGAAGACTACATGTTTGAAAAAGGTTTCGAAAGAAAGGACGCTCTCATTTGTCTTGGTACATTCTCTATCATTCTAACATATTGAACCCTTGTGTCTCTCCTAGGTGGAGGTGTCATTACCGACATGGGAGGATTCGTCGCCGCTACTTACATGAGAGGAATCAAATTTATCCAGGTAATTATCCTCACAACGTTCTCTGTACTTAACAATCTAAGGTTCCAACAACCTTGTTGTCAATGGTCGATGCTAGCGTCGGCTCCAAGACCGCAGTTAACAGCGAGGCGGGTAAAAACCTCATCGGAAGCATCTACGATCCTGCCTTGTAATCACTTTCTCGCCTGAGAGGAAACTTACATAAACTTTTATAAAGGATCGTTATTTGCGTTGACTTCCTCAAGACTATCGACGATAGAAACTTTTCTAATGGAATGGCCGAAATCATCAAAATCGGTCTTATTATGGACCTCAAGCTCTTCGAATTCCTAAAGGACAAGAATGTCGCTTATTTCAGAGACCCAAAGAAGTAACTTTTTCACATTTGAATGTTTCTTAATGTGAGTCAGTATTAATGATTTGGTCCATATTGTGAAGAGAGCCGTCGACTTGAAATCTGAAGTCGTTATTCAGGACAGATGCGAAGCTGATCTTAGAAAGCTCCTGAACTACGGACACACCATCGGTCATGCCGTTGAGGTAATTTGATACGGTTTTGACTTTGTTATATAACGTATCCTCAAAAAAGTTTTCACTTCATGAAGAACTTCTTCACGGAGAATGCGTCTCTATTGGTATTGTTTTGGAAAACGAACTGGCCATTTTGGATAAGAAGTTCACTGCTGACAAGCAGGAAATTATCAAGAAAGTCCTCCAGGTAGATAAGATAAATATTGGTCTTGTAACTAAGTGTTTCTCTTTTTTTTAAAGAATTACGGTCTTCCAATCGCGAAACCAGAAAAGGTTTCCGTTGAGAAATTGATGAAATACATGCAAAGCGATAAGAAGAACCAATTCAGCGAGATTCATTTCGTCTTAATTGAAGATCTCGGAAAAGCCTACCAAAAGACTTTCCCTTTCAGCGCCCAACTCATCAAGCGAGTTACCGCCAGCTCCCTTTTGGTTAAAGAATCACGCTTGGGTACTCCAACGACACCAGAAGTCGTCTCTGAGGCGGCAACTGGCGTGTACGACCTTGGATTCACCGCCTTGAATGGCGGCGTCGTCCGAGTGAAAAATGTCACCGGCGATAGCAAATTCGTCGCTCAACTCGAGAAGATCGGTTTGAAGGTTGTTCAAGAGAAGGACTCAGTTGTTTTGAGCCGTGACTTAGATGCTCCGCTCAAGCCAATTGACGTTAACCTGAAGGACCAAACCGATTATTTCGTGACTCTTGCTGTTATTTTGAGTCAAGCTGAAGGAATCTCTTACATTAGAGTATATCATTTACTCTGCAATGATGAAACTAAACATGAATTTTTTTATTAGGGAATTGAAAGTGAAAGAGGCAAGACCTATGATGCTATCAAGGCCACCAGAAAGAACTTGCTCAAATGCGGCATCTTCTGCCGAGAGCTCGAAGACGGTCTTGAAATTCATGGAAAAGCCCTCAAGAAAGCCAGCGAGAAGCCACAAAACGTCAACCGCGTCGTTGTTAAAACTCACAATGACGGTCGTTTGGCTATGTCGTTCGCTTTGCTCGGAACTTACCTCGCAAACCTTAACAGCAACACGCAAGTGATCATCGAACAAAAGAGCTGCGTCGTCTCTGCTTTCCCTGGATTCTGGGAGCATATGGAAAACCTTTACAGTGCTAAATTCGAAGGTTACGATGAATGGAAGATCGAAAAGCCTGCAAAACACCCACTTGACAACTCGACCGTTCTGGTTGGATTGCCAGGAGCAGGCAAATCTAGCTTGGCTGCTGTAGCTCAAGAAAAGTTTAACTGCCCTGCTCTCGAAGCAGTAAAACAATGCGCTTTTATTGGAAAATCTTAACATTTTCTTTAGGCTGATGCTATCTTGGCGGAAGCGAAAAAGAAAGACGGATCCATCAAAACTTACTTCGAGGCTGTCGAGAAATTGGGATTGGAAACCGTCCAAAAAATCGAAGCCCAATGCTTTGAGGAGCAAACATTCGAATTCTTCAACTCTAAGAAGAAATGCATCTTCTCTGCTGGAGGAGGTAAAATCTCTTTGAAATCAGCGTGTCATAACGAGGAAAAACTTTTTAGGAGTCGTTGAGAGAGAAAGCAACCGAAGACTGCTTCAAGGCTACCAAAACCTTGTCTTCGTTAATAGAAACAGAGGAGACCTTCTCCACGAGGCAGCGAAGTATGGTGATAAGCACGTTACCACCTACGAATCTGCCTTGAACAACAACTATCCGCTTTATTCCTCCCTGGCGAGATATGTCTTCACATATCCAAAATACTTCAAGGACAGCATCCTGCCTACACTCATCAGCGAGCCAGAGTACTGGAATAAGGTCGAAGAGTCCTTCAAGAGATTCCTCAGAAAGATGTGGTCACCAGAACGCCCACCTCAAGTCACTGATGGGTCATTCTTCTTGGCCGTTGATCTTGAAAAGTTGCTTGGAATGAACCTTTCACAAGCCAGATACCTTCAAACCTATGACGCTATCGAACTGAGACTCGATTTCTTCATTGAGAGACGCAAGGACCTGCCTTACGCAGAAATCCTCGAGAAGCTCAGAGATGCGATCTCGTTTGTCAATCTGCTCGTGAAGGTTCCATTGATCATGACGATCAGAACGAAACCAGAAGGCGGAGCATTCACTTTGGGAAGAGAGGTGTATAACAAGTTCTATAAAGACCTCAGCAAGGATCTTTTCTTCACTTACTTCGACCTTGAATACTGCGAGAAGAACTTGCAGTTCATTGACTACTTCGCATCGAAGATTCGAGGAAACTCCTATATTATCCTCTCAAAGCACTACTTCGACTACAAAAACGATAAGGAAATCCTCAAAGAATTGGACGCGATGACCAGCGTTACTGCTTGTGATATCTACAAAGTCGTGCTGAACGAAGAGAATGATATTAACATCCTCAATCAGGTGAGAATCACCAAGCCTTTGATTAAGCTAAAACTTGGAGCCAAAGGTAATTCTTAGACAACGTCAACTTTTCGTGTTAATAGAGAACATGTTTAGGTAAGGAAAGCAGAGTGAAATGCAACTTCTTGTGCCCTGTTTACGACGAATTATTCGACAAGCCAGTCGCTCCTGGCCAGCTCACTCGTGATGAGATCTTGAGTACGAAAACCTTTCATTTCTGGCATTATTAAACTTATAATTAACAAAAAGGACTCAGAAGTCAAATCTTATCAGAGCCAAAACTCAGATGCTTCTACGTTATCGGCGAAAACATCACGCTTTCTGTCAGCCCAGCCATGCACAATGCTGCCTTCTCTGCAACTGGCCTCGTAACTAGAAACCTCTTTCTCACAATTTCTAATGATATTGTTAGCATAACCACACCTACCTTATGTTTAACGACAAGAAAGTCGAAAATATCAAAAAGCTCCTGGCCGAAGAGTCATTCTACGGAGGCTCAGTCACCATGCCTTCAAAGAAGGACGTTGTTCCTTTGATGACTGAAGTTCACGGTGTTGCCAAGGTGCTCGGAGTGGTTAATACCATTGTTAAGATCGATAATAAGCTCTATGGTAAGCAAATAAGAGGTTTGAAACTTGTTTCTTATGTTTTTTTATAAAGGTTACAACACTGATTGGTACGGTATCTTCAAACCAATCGAAAAGCTCGTCAAAAAGCAGGGTCTCTTGCTCGAAAATAAATACGCTTTGGTTCTCGGAGCAGGCGCGACTGCCGAAACAGCTATCTACACGCTGAAACAGTTCGGATTGATCCCAATCGTCTATAACAGAACCTACGAAAACGCTGTGAAGCTCGTTGCTCGTCACCCTGGTTTGATCGTGGTTAAGGATTTGAAGGAAATCTTCGATAAGAGCGCTGATCTCGCGATCATTCTCAGCACAACTCCAGGCGATGCTGACCTCGGTCTTCCTGATGAGCTTTTCAAACACAACCCAATCTGCTTTGACGTCTCTATCACTCCAAAGTACACTGCATTCCTCAAGAAAGCTGAAAAGAACGGCTGCAAAAATATTGTGTACGGCATCGAAATGCTCATTTATCAAGGATACATGCAGCATGACATCTTCACTGGAAAACCTTGCCCAAGAAAGGTATACAAAGCGGCTGCTCTCAGTTACTACGAAAATCTCTTGAAGCACGTTAGTAAATGAATAATGTAGCTCATTAAGTCTTGAATGAATAATAAGTTTAGTTCGTTTCCATGGTTTGTATATTGTAAGCGGCAACAAATATAATGAGATTTCGTTACAATTATCAAAGTTATGAAAGAGAAATTATCACAATTCCAATAAAACAAATTTTCTAGGCCTAACCAGAACGAGTTTGCCATTGGGCGTTCGTTCACAATACCAACGCAATTCGTTTTTTTTTTTATTTTGTAAACTTCATACTCCCTGATATGAAATACACTTCCTCATCTCTTAGTGACAATCCGATGTAGTAAAAATCATTAGATAATCCCCCTATTGAGAGTTAAAAATGCAAATAAATTTTAGGTTAAATTGAAGTTAGAAAATTGATTTTTCAAATTTTTCATATTGTCTTGCGGCAGATGCCTAGCGAGATCTAGCCCTTCGAAGATCGATGGTTTATGCACGGGTTTTTTAGTCTTCATCGCGTTTATCGCAGGAAAATAGTTGTCTTTTGTGATTGGGTCAACTAAAAACAACTCGTTTTTACTCGTGTCGACCAGCGCGTAAAAAATGCAATTCCCACTCTGTTTTTTGAAATACTCATCAGGTTTAAACTCACTAAACCGCTTCAAATGCAAGTTCATTTCTTTTTCCTCAGCCTCCTGCCCATCGATCAGCGTCGATGATTCTAATAGGAGGTCCAAGCTGCTTTTTCTCACTCCACGGTTATTATTTTTTACAATTTCGCTGCCATACGCATGCCCGTAGCCGCCTTCAGTGCTTAAATGCTCTGTAGGGTCCCTCTCGCTCTTGGCTCTAGTCCGAAAATCCAGCTTGCCACCACCAAACAGCAAATCATTCATGTTATTCGTTCGATGGAAGCCCGAAAACTCAGAATTGGACTCGATCTCGCTTGAGAAGAAGTCAAGCACGTCCATATTCATCGAGTCGCTTTTATTTTCATTCTCGTAATTGACAAATAAATCAGGGTTCATTTCCTCCTGAGGCGTGCTGTTGTTTTTGATAATCGGGATTGGGGTACCATTGCTATCGTTCCCGGTAGAGAGCGTCTGAGATGGCTTTTGAGGCGTTTGCATCTCCTCTCCGGGGAATAAAGGACGAGTGAGTCCGTAGATCGTCCCGATGTCTTCCTCCTCGCCCGTTCCTTTTTTGCTAACGAAAAAATCGTCCTGGCTTCTTCGAAAGAGAGGATTTGATGGATTTGTAGACTGATAAAGCAACGCTGAGTTTGGCTGGCGGCTCCCACCTGCAAGATAGATGTAATCGAAACTATTATTCAGCCCGCTCCCTTGAAAAGTGCGTGAACTGTTGCTGTCCATGTACGAATTATTGGCTGAAGAAAACCCTCCCTCGAATTTGAATAGCGGAGTTGAATAGTTCTGCGAATAGGCTTTCTTCAACTCGCTAGGCCCGGTCGAGCGCTCCGCGTATCTGATAGGTTTATCGATTAGTTCTCCTGAACGGAGGTTCTTAGAGAGGTTATCTCCTTCAGTCTCTATGAGTTGTGGGGGATTGGTTTTTTTGCGCGGCGGCTTTGAGATCACTTGAAAATCATAAGGGTTCTTCTCCTCCACAATAACTTTATCAGAAGCATCTATTTTAGCTCTAAGGCCTCCTTCCGGTGACCGCTGCGGCGGAGAGGACTGATCTCGAGTAAAATCACGTGGTTTTCTCCGTTGTTTTGTGCCTTCTGCCTTAGTAGGCACTTTCGTTAAGATACCTCTCTCATAACAGTTCAGCACGGCTTGCGCAATCAACTGCTCGAGTTTCTCTTCCCTCTCAGCTTGTTGTGTGGGCATATTGTTCAGATTATCTAAACACACCATCGATTTGAACCTTTTCATTAGGCTTTTCCAGCGGTTTTTGACCGTGTTCTCAGTTCTATTGCGAAGTTTCTTTGCGATTTCAGACCATTTGCACCCAAGCTCAAGATACGATTTCAGCAGGTTGATATCCTCCTCGGTCGTCCAATACCCACGATTAATCGAAGGATCTAAATGATTCACCCACCTCTCCCGACACTGCCTTCCCTGCCGGTAAATCCCCAGCCCGCTCTTCGAATAGAGCTCTAAAGCGACCTCTTTCCAAGGCTTCTGCGCTGATTTTTCCTGGACGATTTTGACTAGTAACTGGTCTTCGGTCGGCGTCCAAGGGATTTTTGACAGCGTCACCTTGAATATGCTTTGCCAGCGATGCTGTAATCTATCTGCCTTTTTTCCTGGATATATCGAGCCTAAAAACTCCCACACGTCTTCGCTCTAGATCAAAACACATTACTTTAGATGCTAATTTCTGAGGGTTTATTACGAGACAGTTATAGTCCTCATCGCGCAGTAAGCAGTAGTACGAGATCAGGGAAACCAAGAGGAAAGTCTCTTCCTCGTTCCAATTTTTCCGCGATTGCCTTTGATTTACTTGAACTTTCGTGTGAATTTTCTCAAAGTAGCTTATCAGTTCATCAGGAGTGAGTATTCTGTTCATCTTAATGTTAAGGTTCTTCTTAAGCTGATTAAAGTAAGCGTCCACGCTAATGTATAGTTTTTTCGTAGCGTTGGCAAATTCATAGTATTTTTCGCGTAATTTTGCGCTTGCACCTGCCGATTCTTCCGTCATACGGGATTCAGTGCTCATAGTATATCCAGAAGCCTCTGATTCGATCAGGGGAGAGCTAAGGTAAATTCTATTGGATTCTGAGCCTTCGTTCAAGCGGACTATAGTTTCATATGGGAGATAATGAGTGAAAATTGGCGAGAAAGTGAGATTATACTTTCTTTATACAAAGGGCTTGTGCAGCCTCGTTCGTCGGGTTCAATATGCAAAGGTTTTCCTGGTCCGTTTTTCATATGCAGATTTTCCTTTGTTTCTCCTTATTTTACCTTCGGAAATGTCACTAATTTTTATTAATCCGAACCTAAATTCACTACGATATGTTTTTTTGAGGCAGTAAACTACTTTGGCAGAATGTTGTTATTGTAGCTAGACGAAGAGAGTCTTTGATAGTTTGATTCATCACTCTCGGCTTTCAGATAAAATGTATGCAGAGACATTATCATTAATTTCAAAAAGTTGTTTTTTCCGTTTCCCGTGGTATCAAGAGAAAAATGAGATAATAAAGCGCTATGTTAGCGCTAGCAAAAGAAGATGGAGATGATAAGGTTGACACCTGAGATAACAATAAAAAATATGAAGATGAGATAACTTTATGCTCTTTAATACTTTAATTCTCATCCTTGCTGTCGGTGATTTAGCGTTATTTAAATGTTTATTTGCAATTCACCACAAGTCGCCATCAAATTTACAATCAGAAGACTGATGCCGTCGAACTTCACCTATCCAGTTCTATTTCAGCACATTTTCTCCCATCCCTTTATAACGAAAAAATTTTCCGAGTATTTATATTTCCAACTGTCTCGAAGCTATCTTTAGAGCAAAATGATCGTCTCGCCGAATTTAATCTTCGAAATCGACACAGAGACAAATTCTGATAACACAAAAATGCTCAATTGTTTGTATCGCACAATTAAGGCTCGAAAAGCTCTGTCTTCACTGGCAAAGAAAAATAACATCGAATTAACCTTGTAAATTTAGAAATAAATAACAATTACACTCAAACTAGGTATAGATGACACATATCATTGATAGTAAATCTAAAATCAAACGAATGAGATTCGAAATGTGTAGTGAAACACCTCAAAACCAAAAAGCGAATAATTAATCTATTTCTTGCTGCTTATGGCCCGGATGCTTTTGAAATTTGATCATACGTAATCTTCAGCAGAGACTCTAGATCCGATAGTCTCTGCCTCAGTACCACTACTCTATGCGCTGCTTCCTCCCGAGACAAGTCTTTGGGAGTTTGCTCGTCTATTTCATCCAATGGCTCAAATTGAGGCTGTTCCATCATATGATGAGAGGCCTCGTGGAAAATTATTGCTTCTTGCTTGGTGCCATTGTCCTCAAAGTCCATATTTAAATTATTGGAATTTAAATTCGAAGGGAATTGCCAAAGGCCTAGTTGATCACCCGTGGGAGGATTATTCGCTTCATTAAAATCAATAAAAGGAGTGTCGTAATCATTATCATCGTCATCAAACTGGTCTCTCTCCAGCTTTGAGTTCAAAGACGGATCAAATGGCTGTCTTTTATTCCCAAACTTATCGCTTTTCCTTTTGACTATTTTTTCCATTGCTGCTTGCTGATTAAAGGCTCTCTCGACCGTGTATTGCTCAAATTGCATCATGCTGTTGTTATGTACAGGTGGATTTTCTTGAAAAATATTCTGGGACATATATCTGAAATCGTTAACCGGAGCATCTTGAGGAAAAGCCTGATATTGCGAAATGGGGGCCATAATCTGCATAGACTCTTGAGGTTGTATATTTTTCTGGTACTGAAAACCATAGACTGGCGGATCTGGTTCAGGGCGCATGTCCTTTTCTAGATCTCCATTCTGAGAGAAATGACTGATTACATTTTCTGAATATTGTGGCTCTGCGACCATCTGGTGGTTGTTCATAGCTAGATCTCTATCGGAAATCATGTCATTTGGGACGGAGATCCCTGAAGGACTTTGAAACTGATCTGATTCCTCTTTATCGCCCTCAAGCATCCATTTAAACCTCCACTTCACGCGGTTTTTTATCATTGATTCGCTCCTACCAGGCAAATTTTTCGAAATCTCACGCCACTTTTTCCCAAATTTTTCATATAAACTGATTAGCATTTGATCCTCCTGCTCGGTCCAGTCAGTGTTTATTAAGCTGGGATCGAGTTTGTTCATGTATCTGTCTCTTATTTGCTTCCCGCTTCGAATCCCGCCCATATTCTTTGAAATATCAGCCCAAGCCGGACCTAATTCTTTATAATAATGCAGCAATAATTTGTCTTCCTCTGGCTGCCAGAGCTTACGTGGCTTGACAACTTTCACCTTGGCCAGTATATTCTCCTTGGAGCTCTTTTCAATTTTCTTTGAGGCTGAAGCTAGCTTTTCCGCCGATTTCTGTGGCAATGGCGGTAATTCTTTTTTTTCCTCTTCGATCTGAGGAAAAGCCTGCGTTTCATTCATCGTCATTGTTTTGTTCGGTTCGATAGTCTGAGGCGCCTTCGTCTCAGGCTTCGCCTTCGTTTCGGATTTAGGTTTCTTGCGAATAGTTGGTTGTGGTGTCTGTGTCGATGCTTTTGGCGAATTTGAGCTCGGAAGGATCATGAATTTCTGTTTGAGACCCTCTTTAATGCGGAAATTGACACCGCCGATCTCAAACTCTCCGTACTTGGGGGTTGGTGTGTCATCGAAGTCGTCATCGTGATAGAAAGGATGCAGCGATGAAACTTTCTCTTCCTTGGTTCCTCTGGAACCGCAGCCGCACTTGAACACGTTTTTGACTATGCCCGAGATCCCTGTTGGAGACCAAAAGTTGCCCGAGTTCTGGGCAGAGTTGCCTCGGTCTACCATCGTCAGCACCTCTGATGTATCAATCTAAATTCTTAAATAATGCTTAAATAATAACGCCACAACTTTATTTTTTGTATGAAAAGTTTTTCGAATAAACTTCCTCTACTGCTTGTAAAATAAAAAGTAGACGCAGGATATGAAGGAAAATTGGCAACTCTGGAGAAGAAATGTTTCTAAGACGGATCAGCTTTTTTTTTTTTGAAATTTCCTTTCGCTTGCGCAGGTTATTTTGTAACCCTACTTCAAATTTAATTAATTTTTTTAACTATCGCTTGACCGTTTTTTATAATTTATCCACAGCCAAAAAAAAAAATATACTTCAAACTAACGAATCTGGATATTTTGAGAACATTTGAAATAAAAGAAAGATTCAGAAATTTATGGAATTGGAAGTCAAAGTATGAGGGAATTTGCGAAGGAGGGAACCTATGAACAAAGCTGTCTAGCATTGAGATCGAAATTTACGTTAAGAATGTTATTTCTATAGGGATGTTTGTTTTTGAGATAAAGGGTATTTAAAGCAATAAAGCAAGAGCAAATAAAAACTCTTTAACGCAGATAATAATCAACGAAAGGTCACTGCAGGAGAATATAAAAAAATCTAAAAAATTGGTTTTTTGAAACTGCATTTGTGAAAATAAGAACTTCTTAATTCCTTTAAGTCAGGTGTCACGATTTAGGTTTATGAACTCTACTATCACAGAAAATTTCCGATTATGAACAACCACCTCTAAAATTGAAAGCTTGCCTTGTATCGATGCATATCTAGTCAAACGATATAGAAGATTGAGGGTTAGTTATTTCATTACTAGAGAGACACACATAAACTCTTATCCTCAATTTCCAGTTGAAAAGAAAGGAAAAAAGACGTAGTCTAAAGGAGAAAAAAAAGTAAATTAAGGGAAAAAAAGATCCCGCAACCTTATTGCACACCTACACTTACCAGAGTATCTCAACTTAAGCTTCCATCAGTTATTTCTGCATTTGACATCAGCTTCTACAGCATACTTCTGATAAAAGCCTAGGAGCAGCGCAACCAAAACCATCATTAGTCTGAAGATATCGTTCTGAAAAATTAGAAAATTGAAGTCGAAGGCGCGTCAACCATCAAGATTTTTGCAACTCCTATATGAGATCTTTTCCCGCATGAGCGAGATAACGGATAGAGTTCGTCTCATACTTTTTTAGGCATTGCACTCTGGTATGCTTTATAGAAATTATTCAAAACATCCAAAACCGCTTGCGTTGATTCGATTAATCTAATAAGCAATTATGGACATGCGACTTTAAAAATTTTAAAAAATATGAGCAGTCGACGAAAAAAAAAAAAGGGTTTTGATCATATTCCTCATGCATTCAAAACGAAATGCAAAAATTCCTCAACCTCCTACAGATAATCCGGCGCCTTGAAATTACTCACACGATTTCTCGACTCCTCGAGCGTTTGGGTGAGAGCTTTGTTAATATTACCTTCTAACAGCCCTTGGAGCCTTTCTTTCTCTTTAAGGATCCGATGGTTATCATCCTTCAAATTCCTCACGTGGCTCTCCAACTCTCTGATTTTATCATCAAGCCGACGATTTTCCTCCTCTGCTTTTCTCTTTTCAAACTGCCTGTTAGCTTCCAGCTTATTTATCTCCAGCTTATGGAACTCCTTCAGTCTAAGCACCTCTCGAGTTAGATTCTCAAACTCCCTTCTCAGATTCTGAAAACTGTTTTCTTTGGCAAATATCTCGCTCCCCATCAGCTGCTGCTTGTCGTTAGCCTCACGCAACAGCAAATTCAGTTTTTCTATCTCCGCCTCGTTCTGTGATCGCTCATCAGCTGTTCTTTTTTCCAAATCAAAGATTTTTCTTTCTAATCTCTGGTTTTCCTCCTTTAGCCACTTTGAGTTTTTCTGCAAATCCTCGTTTTGATGCTCTAGCTCCATAATTCTGTTTTCCAGCATCCGAATCGTATTCTTATACCTCAGCTCTTCCTGAGTAGCGCACTCTTTTACTTTCACTCTAACTGTTTCTTCTCCCTCTTGTATCTTCGTCCTCACGCTTTCTTGCAGTGAAAGTATTTCAGCGTCTTTTTGCTCATTTGCCTCTTTCAGTTTAGTTACTTGCTCTTCAAGCAAGCTCACCTTCGTTTCCCAATTGTCTCTCGCTCCTTTGATTTGATAGTCGTAATCAGTGGCGAGATTATTATACTGCGTTCGCATATCGTCGAGCTGAGCGTTCAGCTCAGCGAGTTCTTTTTGATGATTTAACTGCAAATCTCGCAACATGATGCTGCAGTCTTCTTTGACTTTCGTGGACTCGTTCAGCAGTTTCTCGTATTCATTGAATCGCTGCGTTGTAGCTTCCCCTTGCTGCACAAGTTGGTCGTTCAGTTGATCGATTAATTTGTTCTTTGCGGTAATTTCCTCGGTAGCGGCTTGGTATCGCTTTGTCAACTCTTCCATATCGTAATTCTGCTTTACTTCACTAACACCTTGGCTGGCCAAGTAATACCCAGGGTAATAAGGATGCTGGTAAAAGGCTCGAGGGCTTGGAGTCTGGTTTATTTGGCTTAAATACTGAGGAGATGATAGTACCGAGCCTAAGGATTTTTGTGCCGATTCTTCAGGCCTTACATTTTCGTTTCTGGCGGTAGTGCTCTTATCTAAAGGCGCCCCAGAGCTGAACTGAGGTTGTGGCCGATATGTCGGGCTGTACATAAGCGATTCTGGGCTTCCCATGAAAAGCTCTCTGACATTAGGAGGGCTTCCCAGAGACAAAGAGTGCTGGGCGTTGTAGTAGTTACGATCTCTTTCCGCGAGTTCTGGGTTCACGTTCTCTTGGTAATGCGAGAGGATTCTATTCGTCGTGGGTTCACGGTACAGTGAAGCGTTTAATGCAGCGCCATAGCTATGAATCTCTTTAAGAACCTCTGGGTCTATTTTATTTCCTTTCAGCTCCACATTGATCGGTCTTTTCTTCTGTCTTAGCGTCCCAAGTATTTGCAAGCCTCCTTCCTGACCAATCTCATTCCAGCTGAGGTCAAAATGCCTAAGATGCAGCGCATCACGAATTATCGAGCAAATGATGTGCGCGGCTGTTGAATTGATCCGGTTGTTTCTAAAATCTAGCGATTGTATTGTAGGAACGCGTTGCACAAGACTGTGGAGCTCTTCGAGTCCCTTTAGCTGATCTCCAATGAGATTCCATTCGCAAGAGAGGCTCTCAAGATGAGTGGAGCGCTTGAGAGCGTTGCATATCATGGTAAATCCACGAGAAGAGATATTGTTCCCTCTCAGTTTGATTTCAGTGTAGTAGAAGTTGTTTGAGAGAAACTCTGCGAGTCTCTCCGCGCCACTATCGCCGAGGAATTGGTCAACAATTGAAAGCGTTTTTGAGTTTTTCTGCTCTTTTAGGAGACTTTCAAGACGGCTGGGATTGAATTCCTTTGATTTTTTCGGTGAAGCTGATTTTTTGCTAGAGCTAGGAGAAGTGACCTTACTAAGAGCCTTCATAATGATATAATTTAATTCAATTTAACGGATTCAAATAATTCAAATAGTAAAATATCTCCCTATAATAATATAATGTAATAGTTTTTGGACGTAATTTTGATGTAATCTGCCATTTTTTTTTTAAGATCTGTCAGTTGTTTTGTCGAATGAGAGTAATATAAAATGAGGGTTTCTCTATATAGATGATGGCTTCATCTAGGGCCTTACTCATACAAATAGAAAAGCAATGTTTATTTTGCTTCAGTATTCAGCATAAGATCAAGAAGCAGGATTAAAATAAAATGTATGCATGCGAATTTATGCTTCCATATCAAAAGATTTGGCCATTTCGACTCTACTCTTTTGCGTGTCAGGCGCAACCGAGTAATCCACGCTCACTCCCTCCGTTCCTGGGATTTGACCGCTGGTTGTCTTCAATTTTAGAATGAGGTGCTGCTTATATAAGAAATTCACCAGGAATGAGCAGCTGCACACTATCCATACAATAAACCAATGAACGATATGCATACCATGACTGCTCACTCCAAACAGGCGACCGCCGAAACTAACACCGAAAAATTGGAGGACGAAAACGCTTCCAACTGCCGTAAGCAAGTACTTGCTCTTTGTGAACTCCTCAAACATGTTTCTCTCACGTTTTACACAGCGAGCGTTTATTACTGTGATTATCTGCATGAGCACCATCGCCGTGAAAAGAATCGTGTAGTGTCTCGAGTAGCCAAACTCGGAGATAAATCGCTCATAATCTTTCGCTCCAGTGATGAAAAACCTTCTTCCAGAGCGGATGAAGCTCTTTCCGTTATAAATGACAGATTCATGGAGAGTGACAGTTTCTTGAGTCTTTGGATGAACGAATGAGATCGCGGCTTCCGTGTCAGGCAGATACTCAGGAATAAATACAGGACCCGCCACCAGCAATAGTAAGTAGACAATAACTGAATAGAAGCCGTTAAGGTAGATAAACCCCTTCAAATACGGGTCAATGAAACCTGTGTCATCACACTCGCTTCTTCGCGTCTCTCTCATGCTTCCTTCGCCACGAGGATGCTCTTGTCCCAACCCAATGCTCAAAATAAGAACAACTAAGGAGAGCCATAGCCACTGAACGGGAGTTAAGATTGGATCTCTAAAGAATAAGCAGCTCAGTGCTACAAACAGAGCAATTGAAAAGATCGTTGCGAGCTGGAATTGAATCACCTGTTTCAACGAAATTTCGAAATGTCTCGACCAGCTAACAAGTCCGACCAGACGTGACAGTTCGTCATCAAGGAAGATAACATCCGCGCGGTTTTTCACAATTTCACAACTTGTGTTGCCCATCGCAACTACGGCTACACCAGGCTGCATCATTCGATAGTCGCTTAACGTTTTCCCAAAAGTTCCAACCATTCTCCTTTGGTTCTCAGCTGCGTTGTTTTCGCAGCAGTGCAGAAGGCCTTTGACTACGTCTTCTTTGTCTTTGGGCTGCGCTCTCGCGATTAGTTTTAGATTATCCTTTATTCTCACGAATTTAGACATTGAAGCCTGAATATCTCCTCCAATATAGTCCTGAAAGCTCTCTCCTTCATATATACTATTATTTTCGTCTTCGTCTCCGATGATTCTCACCTCTTTCGCGAATACTTTGGAAACTTGGCGTCCATCGCCTGTTACCATAGTAAACCTAATTCCTTTGGATTTTAGCTTAGCGATGACGGGGACCACGTTCACTTTGAGCTTATCGGTAAAAGCGAGTATTCCAATTAACGTGAGTCCAGAGCTTTCAAAGGGGTAGACTCCATCTCCTGAGGGGCGATCCATAGCAATATCGTTCTCTGAGTTCACTTCCTTATAAGCCAAGGCTAACGGTCTTAGTCCCTGACAACTGAACGTGCTAACAGCAGCATTTATCTCGCTGATGATGGTTTCATCTAACGGAATTATCTCCTCTGCTTGAAAATCGTAGATCGAATCGCAGCTCTTAATTATCTCTTCGGGAGCGCCTTTCGTGTGTATTCTTTTTCGCAGTTGAGTGAGATTCTCTACGTTTTCAAGGACAATTGTACTGCGTCTTCTCGTGTGCGAGAAAGGAACGTAGACGCAAGTCCCGGTTTCTGAATTCAAGTGTTTGTGCTGATACGCTTGGTAGTCGATGTTAATTTCTTTCAAATATTGCAGAATCGCGAGGTCCAAGGGATAACCTGACCTTGAGTCAACATCAGCAGAGTTATTGCAAGCCAAAGCTTCTGTGAAGAGTCTCTGGGCTGGCTCTGTGAAGACTTTATCGAGCGGTTGAGATGCTGAGGGCAGGTCAATACCGGAATGATTCCATAATTTGGTTAAGGTGGGCTGGTCTTTGGTTATCTTGCCTGTTTTCCCCATGCACAGCTCGCTTAGTTCATCGAATTTCTCATAAATATTTATTTTCTTGACAAAAACTTTGTTTTTCCGAAGCTTTCGAGTGATATTGATCATCGTCGCGGTCGCCGAGCTCGCGAGATCGCTAGGAATGAAAAAGATAATCGCAATCATCGCGAAAATCAGATAGTCCAACAGCTGCATGATAAAGTTCTCCTTCCCATACATCAGTGCCGCAACGCCCCACCGGATAATTAACGCAGAGAACGTCCCTACCATGGCAAAGAAGACCAATCGCCCGACATGCACCATTAATTTTTCAAGCTTCGCTTGCAAAGGCCCTTGCTCCTCGTCAGCGGAATTAACTCCAATGAATTTACTCGCAACGGAATTTTGTCCCACGTTCAGCACCAAGTACTTCCCCTCCCCTTGCTGCACGAAACTTCCTGACATGAGGATTGGAGAGAATATCTGATGCCTTTGCAACATGATACCCTTATTTCGGAGATAGTTCCTTTGGATAATGCAGTCACGTGTTCTTTTTTTGATCTGTAGCTCAGTTTCTCCAGTCAAATCAGACTCGTCAAGGCGAAGATCATGTGCTTGAAGCACCAGCCCATCCGCCTCGATGACGGACCCAGGATATATTCGGACGATATCCCCAACGACCAGCTCTGCAGGATGACAGAGCGTCCATTTGCCGTTTCTTAGCACAAGGGATTTCTTCAACGAAGCACAGATTTTACTCACGTTTCTAACTTCTATTGCTTTCAGGTACTCCACGATCGAAGGGAGCAGGTTATACAGGCATAACAGCAATAATATAGTAGCTCCCTCTGTTACAGGTTGCATCCTTGCGCTGGTTTCAAGGAAAAAGCCCAAGAACATGTAGGTAACAGTCAAGAACACGAGTAGTTTCAACGTATTGTCTTCGGCGAGACTACTTCCAAAAATACTTAAAAATGAAGTGTCTGGAGCTGTTAGGAAGGAATTTTCTCCGTATTGCTCACGCCGAATCTCGCATTCTTCTGGAGGGATACCGGTGTCTAAGTTGATGTTTAGACCGGTGATTAATGAAGATTCTCCGCCAATGCTTTCGATGAAATCGATATCTTCTGTGCTGGTTCGATCAAGGTATTTTTGAACAATGGCTTGAAGATTCTTTTGGTTGTATTCGATTTTGGTCTCTTCAATGCGAGAAGAGTTGGTCATCTCAGGGATATTGTCGTAACTCTGAGAGACGTCATAACTTTGGGAAATGTCGTTCATTTAGAACTTTTACCAGTATACGAATAATTAGCTCTGCTTTCAGTTGATAATTTTTAAGTATTGAAAGTTTTCATACCATACATATTTATAGTTACATGCAGAACGAACTGATCGCATTCTGAAATTCTATTAAAAAACGAAAAGAGTGCTAAGAGAGAGAGGTAGATAGCCCTGGGATGAGAAGGATCATATAGAGTTAGTTTTGCCGGAAAAACCAACGGTATAACAAATAATTATATCACTGTACTAAGCACTTTTCGCCGAAAAAGCTACTTTGTCTATCATCGTGTAATTTGAGAGAAAGAGAGAGAGTTACCTTCAGGAGTGAATAATTATAACACGAATGAAGGAAATGAAAAATACAACAAACTGACCCGCAAACAAAAAAAAAAAATGAAACAGCTTTATTAGGAGAACATGGAAAAATGTAAAGCTAATTAAACCAAAATTTTCTAAAACTAGAGAGTCTGTGAGAATCGGCTCAGCGCCTTGCTTCTTTGACATCAAACCCGAAATTAAACGCAGGCAATGGGTGAGAATCTCTAAGAGACTAATCTTGACTCAAGTATAGATAGGAGTTTCTGCCTATTTAATACTATTTAATGAGCACCAATTTCATTAAAGGAAGTCAGAGCTTCGGTCCGAGGACTTTTTGTTGGCTTTTGGTGTTTTTCTGTCCTGATTTCAACATATTAATCCTTGAGGGTTTTTCTAAATGGACCAAGTTGTTCAGAGTGCGTAGTCTCGTTTGGTAGTAATTCATTGAGGAGAAATCGAAGAAACTATGCGTCTCGCGAGCCGCTTTGTTATTATGTTCTTGGTCTGGATCTAATGCTATCTCCATAGATTGATTTTGAAGATCTGCAGAGCTTTTATCGACGTGGTTTCGCGAATGGTTAGAATCTTCATTTCCTTTGTCCTCAGCTTTCTTAGGCTCGTCGTTAGGTCCATTTCCCTTCAGATTGTTGGTTGAGTTGTCTCCATTTTGTAAATCGGAAGGAACTTGATGGCCCGAGAACCCCAGAGCCGTACTATCTGCCGTTCTTGACGTTTCAGGGTGCATTTTCGCAGGGGAGGCCGAGATAGAGGGACTGAGAGAAGAAGGTTTTTTCATCTGTTCTCGTTTTTTACATTTTCTTCTGAGTAGAACTATTCCAACGATAACGATCAGAGCGATACAAGCAGCTGATGTTGAAATAACGGCCGCTTGCACACTAGAATTTAGATTTCCCATATCTCCAAAAATATCTGATAGTAGCTGTTAGAATCTTCAGCAATGATATCCCGGGGTCGCTTGAAAGAGTTTTCAATGCTTGAATAGTTCTTGCTTTAAAAATTTATTCATTCGATCGCATTATGTTAGTATAATAATGAAATGCCGTTTCTTTTAGAATCAGCTTCAATTGCTGCTGGTTATGAGGCCAGGTATAGGATGGGAGGTTGCACTTAAAACCTTACATCTTCGACGTTGAATTCCTATTCATTGGTAATGAGATTATTTTTATGCGCGGCAAAGCTTGATATATATATATCTCATGATTTTAGAAAAATGTAAAAGGTTTTCCATTATTGAACATATATTATCATCGTATCGCCTTTGATGAATTTCTCATTGCATATTGAGAATGCTGATAGCAGGGTTTTTTTCTTGTCTCAAGATGGATCAGAGCGTTTTGGACCATAATAAACTCTGTAGAACTGTGTCAATAAGCATATTATGGTAATTATTTCAAAGAGATATTTAGGTTTTCGCATTACTGATCTAGGTGTTTCTTGGCAAAGTCTTATATAGATTAATCCATCACAATGAAGAGTTGTAAAATCCATTTTTTTAGGTTGGACATGGCTTGCGGAGAACCTATTTCAATATGAATTCGAGGCACCTTGAACTTTCTCTCAGAAAAATCACTAGTTTAGAACATTATCATCTCCTATTAATAGATCCAATCTGACTTTTAAATCAGATTGGTCTCACAGCACCTCACACAGCCGCCAAAACAGCTAGGCTCGCAAGCAAAATACCATGCAAATGACTCCACGTCATTTGAGTGAGAATAGAGAAATCTGATGGAAATCATCTATCTTTTAAACTTTCAGCCACAATTTTCCCATTTACTACCTACTTACTTAGTCTGGCTGCCTTAACTTTTGGCTTCCTTTTCGTATCTGCGCTTGCTATAACCCACTCAGCTTTTGAGACCGAAAAAACCCGGCTTATACATAATTTAAACCAAGGAGCCAAAAACTTCTAAAATTTCTAAATTACGTATTAAAATCAATCACGAAAATGACACGATCGTGTTCTTTATGACACTTTAATCTAAATATTACGTATTATTTCAAAAAAGGAACACAAAGCAAAATCCTTTTAAACTGGAATCGAAAGTTTAGTTGAAATTTACTACAATATTCCTCACAAAACATTTTATGGAATTAGCAACTTACCCTAACCACGAAGCTCTCGTCGAAGAATCAGAGCAAACGCCTTCTCCAACTGGCTTAAAGCCCTCGCAGATCCCTACCCAAGAGGAACTCAAGCAAACTCTTGAGACCAATTCGAAAGAGTTGAACTTAGAAGCGTGCCACCACACAAACTTCAAGCAGAAACTACAGCATTTCATTGGAATGCACTCAGAAGCCCCAAACTATCTTAAAGATAACGACTACATCATCTCAGGCTACAGAATCAATTTCCATTCATTCGGCAAGGTGATCAAAAGGTAACCATACCACTTTAGCCTTTCATAACATAATCTATTATAGTTTGTTCCTGAAACACAACGAGTCGTTCAATATTTGGTCTCATTTGATCGGGTTTATCTGCGTCCTCTTGGTGATTCTCTTCCTCTTTTTCAAGATAATGCCAGAGCATCAACTTGGCTACTTCATCAATCATCATTCTGTCAAGGACGGCCTCAATTACACGAATATTTCTCAAGACGATCGTTTCTCTGCGCTGTTGAACAAGCTGCCCTATTTCGATGGATTAGAGTAAATATCCTCTTTTCTTTAGATAGTAGTTAAATAAAATGTTTTGTAGATCAGCATGGAAAGACAAAGAGGCGAAGAAGGAAGTCCGGGAATACATTGATGGGTATACTCAAGAATTGAATAATAAACTACAGAAGGCGATTGCTGACGTGGAGTTATTTGTCAATGGAAGTCTTGCGTCCGCAACGACTCCGCAATCGGTTAAATCGTTTTTACAGAGGATTGAAGACGAAATTAATCAAATCTCGAAGAGCTTTTCCGAATGGAAGACGAAGGTTGATTCTTCTGTGAGCGATATCGTGATCGCGATGCAAATCAGCAATGTACCTCTCAAATTCTCGGTTAATCTCATTTGAATTTGGTAATACAGGCTTCGTTGATTCTGAAATCAAAATTGGGAGAAGTTCAGCAACTCATTTCAAAAATCTTTTATGAAAAAGTAAGAGAAAGCTTTTTTTCCAATGTTTAATTCGTATAAAGCTTGATTCAAAAGACTACGACTGGATAGACGTATACAAATATATCGACCACAGAGATCATTCGCTGCCTCCTTTGCAAAACGTACATAGATGGCCGATATTCGTGTTCCTCTTCAGTGCTGCGTTTTGTCTGATGGGATCGGCCACATTCCACCTCGTTTATTGCATGAGCGTGAAAGTCTCAAATATTTTCAATCGGCTCGATTACGCTGGAATTAGTATATTGATTACAGGGTCATGCTTCCCTCCAGTTGTCTATGGGTTCTATTGTCAGCAAGAGTTTATCACGCTTTACCTTTCGATTCTTTCAGTTGCAAGTCTGATCGTGTTCTTTGTTTCTCTGGGAGATACGATACACAAGGATGAAAATCGGCACTTGAAAGGCTTGATGTACGCTGGATTGGGCATCTTTTCGGGCTTCCCGCTGATCCATTTGGTCTATAATGAGTAACAATAGCTTTTTGAAGACAATTCGCTAATTGTTGAAATAGATTTCGCATTGGGCCTGACACAGATTATTTGCCTTTTTCGGCCTCTCTGCCTTATTACTTGGCGATGGGAGCATGCTACTTGATTGGAGTTTACATTTATGTAAAGAAGATTCCGGAGAAATATATCCCAGGGAAAGTCGATAATTGCGTAAAGAATTTTGAGAGATTATTTTGGCTAACATATTAATTGTCTAGGGTCATAGCCACAATATTTGGCATGTATTTATCTTATTGGCTATCGTGATGCACTACTTTGGATCATTTGAGAACTACTATACAAGGATGGAGATAGTGTGCAGGGCATAAGAGAAGGCGTCGATAAAAAATTCTTTCTGCTTTATTCAAATACTTTTAATAACTGAGTGATTGTCTGTGTTTGTGTGTGGTGCCCATTATTAATATGGTTTGAGGTTGAAAATTTCAATAGACACTTCCGTAATATCAATTGAAATGCTCTATTTCTATACATTTATCATTTGATATTTCATCCTATCGAAAGCAATTATTGCAGACTTTATGAAACTGAACTGAATGCTCTTTTTTATTTTGACTAGAGAGTTGCGATGAGAACAAGAAAATTCTGTGTCATTAAATACAGCGGATGTTGATTTTACTCTCGGGTTCTTTTTGTTTTACTTGAAAGGAGGATTGAGTAGAGGCTATACTATTTGGGCTTAGAGGCTTTTGGGTCAGGGGCTATTTTATTGTCTTTAAAATAGTCACAGCGAGTTTTCTCAGGTCTCAGGAAAGTAGTTGTTAATTGCTTACAATTAGTAAATATCACTATTTGATTGAATGTAAAGCGATAGATAGTGCTTTTAATTCATGAAAATCTAACAAAAATAATTTATTTAAAAAAAAAATTTCTTAAATGAGAAATGGTAAAGGTAACCCAAGCCGAAACTTTCAAATATGAGGAAAAGAGTTGTAATGTAGTATAAACCATTGAAAATAGTCTCCTTTATGACTGTAAGGGTATTATCAAAAAAGAAATCTTTTCAAATGATACGATGATCCTTAATGAGTTAGAAGATTGATTTAGCTTGGTAAGCTTTGATAAAGAGATTTGAAAAATTCACACAAAAAAATGATATTAATTTGCGAAATCAGATAGAGACAAACTAAAAAAATCCGATCATCTTATCAATTCCAACTTGAACTCAGCATTAAGCGCAATTTCAGAGAATGATGGTCTTTTACTACTAATATAAAGGAAGTCTCTCTGCTATACAGCTTCCAATAAATCCTCCTGACAATCAGAAATTAAAAAAATCTTCGAGCTTTCTTTCGGCATGAAAATTTACAAGTTTACGAGTAGGGAAGGGTAAAGATCTTGAATTACCGATATTTGGATTTTCCAACCTGCTCACTGACCTCAATCCAACTGAAACGGTATAGGTCACCTAGAGGGCCTGATTAAGGCAGGGAATCCGCAAAAAGAAAGGAAATTCACTCAATATCACTCTGGAGAGCATTTACAGAACCACCCACATTAGAAAGCTTTTAAACAATTTATATGACTTTATTAAGACATATATTGAAAGAGAAGTGGAAGTTTCTCTTGCTAAAATTGTAGTATGTAATTGATAATTTGTATGTTTTTGCTAACCCTGAAATATGAACAAATATTATCTTTGCTGCTTTTAAGAGTATGGAGACGCATTGCATAAAATTTCATGGCAGATGATACCCAAAATTCAATACATTTTCTGGAGAAAAAGTTTAGGAACTTCTACCAGGTTTCCTTATAATTATGTCCTGGACAATTATCTTACTATGCTAATTAACAAGGTTCCCGATAGATTTAAGGTATTAGAATAAGTCAGTCATAACGGAGAAAACTACAACATATTAATGAATTTTGAAGATAATTGTCGATGGTAGTAATTTGATCTCTTGTGGATTTATTTCGCTTCAACCTGTTGTCTAGCTTAGAAGCATGGTCATTTAAAACTTCAATGATCGAATGTGTATTTGGATCTCCTCTGTTCCAAGATATATATTTTTAGTCGGTAGATTTTTATTGCTACAACGCATATTTGATGTGATATCAAACAAGAAATCACGCAACGAAGTGAAAACATAAGGACGAGCTAAACCTTGTTAGTTTCTATCACTCCCTCAGTTTATCTCAAATCTCCATCACTCGATCATGGTTTAAATGACTTCAAATTTTGCAAATTTCTCCTTGGTTTAGAAGCCAAATGGAATTTAAGATCACTATTCTATTCAAGTCTGAGCTCCAGAAAATTACTATATCATGATTATGAAATACTTCTGAGTTTGTCATCATTTGCCCTCATTGAAAGTTGTCCTGGAAATAGATTGCTTGGATCAATCCACTCCCATCAACTTCTGCTTCATCCAGAATCCAAATGAATTTATTACCACAGAAAACTGGCTTGCAAATCGTGGAAAATCAATCATAATTCTTCTAATAATTCCCACTTTTATTGTAAAATAATAATGTTTTTTTTGAATTTGAATTACAAAATTTTCGAGAGCTAGTATTAAAAGGGTTTATTGCGTATGAACAGAGATTTCAAGTTGGTGATTATTGTAATATGGGTACGAACTGAAAAAGTAAATGGCTAATTTGACCATAAAGTGTATTGGTACGGTTTGACATTTTTTGGTAATCAAAGGTAAAAAAGAAAGTGACTGGATTTCTAATATAATTCGAAAGAAACTGGTATTGTCGTAATCTCGGAGAGCTAAATAGAAACTCGTTGTGTACAAGAAATAATTTAAAAACTGTGTAGATGGTATCTTCAATATGATTTGTTTATGAATGCTTGTGAATTAAGGCAGAAATATCTGAACTATTTCAGTATTAAGATTTCTCGAATTTAAATGTAATAGCAAAAGAGCGAATATTTAAACTGGCCTTAACTTTCGAATACTGCGGCATTTGTTATAAACTCGTTTTAAATATGCTTTCTAAATATTTCAAACAAGAAACCTCAACAAATTGCTTAGTGCTAAGAGATCCTCTAGTTTACTATGCTTTCTTCTTAATAAGGAAACACATTGAATTTACTTTTTAAAAGATTATACTAAGGATACGAATACATGCTGCTAGTATGCTATAAGATGTTTGCTACAATATAAATTAGTTTGCATTACCTCACTCTGATCCTGAGGCCGTGTAATAAATACTAATGTACAACTATTTCATGAGATTCTATATTTTTCGCTTGAAGAGAAAGCGCCTTACTCCATCTTGCATGAAATTTTTGCATCATTGAATTCCTAGTGTTTCCGTCGCACAAAAGACCACTGTGCTTTTATCAAGCAGCCAGTCTTATATCTATAGATTAGATCAATTTAATATAATTGAAACCTAGAAGCTGCTGAGAGCTGAAGCTGTCTGCAGAATACAGGGTTCTCTTTATATAAGTAGTCGACCAAATTACCGACCTCTGTGTTTGAGATGCGTCATCTTTTCTAATTAATGTCCATGTATACCCCAAATCCCTTCACATCATTAATTTTCCAGCAATTTCAAGACGACAACTTCTTGAGCATGTAATAGCTAATTTTTTCTTGCAAAAAAAAACTTCCTAATACCTACGAGCACAAAGCTCTATGCTACAAAAGGAAAGCCCAATACCAAGACAGCTGAAAGCAAGATTTACTGACTGGGAGCCCATTACTCCTGACCCTTCCTACTACTTTAACTACCGCGTGAAAGATCCTTCCAATGATCGTTATTATCTCGCTCGAGTTTTCAACCTCAATGCTGACTTTACCGACAGAGACTATGACGCAGCAGCCTCACAATTCATACGTGAAGCAATGTACCTATGCTCACGCTTAGGACCAGAGACGATCATTCTCGAGACTTTTGAGATTGACGACAAGAAAATCGGTTTCGCCGTCGAAGACTTGCAGCCGTTGAATACAATCAAAGACCACTCTGGTTTGCAGCTCGACCAATTTATCAAGAGCGTCGTGAGTGAAATGGGGTATCTGAACAGGAAATTCAAGCCTGCAAAGTTCAATTTAGATCTTGATAAGATTTATTTGTCGAAGAAAGGTTCGCTCTTCATTGGCGACTGGGTACCTCGAGCTCCCAACTCGGACTTAACGAGTGCTTTTGACGACAAAAATTCACCTGAATTCCAAATCCTGATGGAAAGAAGTACTACAGAATTGGACACGATTCTCGCGTCGAAAAAACTAAAGGAGAATCCAATAGACTCTGATGCTTATCAGTTAGGGTTGACTTCGTTGAGGCTGGCTGGAGTACATCAGTCTTGTATCAAGCAATTACTGTCGTCGTTAGAAGACAACGAATCGTACGAACTTTTTCTAGGTGCGATTCTTAAAGACAAGCTTAAACTGCCTGAAAATACCAGCAAGATGGTTAGATCTCTCTTGCAGAGAGAACCACTTGAGATTACACAGCTGCGAGATACGATTATTGGTTTAGGTGGAAGCGAAGTCGAGCTCAATATACCAAAAAAATCCCAAGGAAATTCACCAGGTACTTGCGAAATATGAAACACTCTCTTATTATTGGCTGCTTAGACAAAATGGTTTCCAACCCTGCTCCTCTATTTGAAATAAAAAAACCTTCAAATCTAAAAACAACGTCCGGTAAGAGATAGCACTTAGCACAGGTTCTTACACGAAAATAGAAAAAGTTGATGAAGCAAATAACAAAGAGAGCGAACTTGAGAAGTTGAAAGAATTTAGCAAAATGTCTTTGAAATTGCCCAAAAAAATTCCATTCGGTAAAAAAAAGCCGTAACATTATTTTATTATAATTGCTATGATTGGAAAAAGCTGGTTTCCGAATCGCTTTCTGCAGTAAATTTGAGAACAAAGTCGCAATTTACGATATAGCAGGGGGCGCGAGCAAAAAGCAAACAGAATTCATAGGTCCAGTACTAAAAAGTTCAAGTAAGACAATTATCGGATATTTTCATTGATCATGTAAATTTGTAGTGGAATCGGTGTTTTTCGCCTCGGTAGGAGAGAGATGGAGCTTAGTTGAGCAAACACCCGATGGCGAAACTCTTTTTTCTTCACAATGTAGTTTCAGCAACGCCGTCCTTGATAAGGTTGAAAACTTCAATAAGAAACCACAGTTAACATCCATCCTACCCGACTGCGACGGACGTAAGCTATAAGAAAATGTGTTCAAAAAATCGATTTGATTTTGTATTGCAGATCTTCAGGATATTTGCTGCCATGCTAAAACCGGATTGACGGCGTTTGGATCGATAAAAGATTCGTCAGCTTATCTTCTCTATAACTCTAAAGAAGAGAAAATTATTAAGAAAGCTTGGCAGAAGGAGCATAAAAATAATATAAAAGGTAAGATGCAGTATGTTCCACATTTAAACTTAAGCGCTCGGTTCTCATGAGAATAGGTCGGATAAGTGGTCTGGACATCAACCTGGAAGGCGAAAAGATCGCGTTGATGGATACAAGCGGAAATTGCGTGATTTCGAAATTTCAAGTAGCAAAGGATGAGTTCCTATTCAATTTCAAGATGCCTGGTGGTGAATCAAACAAATGTATTACATCATTCCATTTGAGGTTTGGAACATCTGATATCCAATATAGCCATAGCAAACGCGAGTAAATGCCGATGGAATCCGTTCAACTCTTCTCTGGCTCTTCAGCACTTGAACAAACTCAATTTTCTTGACATAGAAAAGCAAAAACTTGAGCTAGCAGCAAGTATTACAGTTGAAGGTGTTGGGGGTATCAACATTGGTTTTTGTTCAGTTACTCAGCTGATTTTTAAAGCCTATTCTTGGATGAATTGGAGAAATCAGAGCCCCTGGCTAGCAATATCCGGATCAGGAAAGAATGTTGTGGTGTATGATTATGAGAACAAGATAATTGCCAAAACTCTAGTTGGACACACGGGTAAACTTGGATCTGATTGGGCTGTTCTCTGATCTAAACTTAATAGATTCGGTAAATTCAGTGAGATGGAGCGAATGCGGCAACTATTTGCTTACAACCTCGAGAGATCGAACGGCGAAGATTTTTGACTGCAGGAATGACAGCGTGCTGGTTAGTATTTCTGCGTCAAAAGGTAGGGTTCTTTCTCCGTTTAGAGTCTAATTCTGTCTAGAATTAACATCAGCATGCTTTTTGCGGCAATAATTGCTGAGCGAAAACATAATTCATTTCTCGAATCTGATGGATATTTTTGAAACTTCGAGTGAACCTGCTGTTATATTGGAACTCTAATCGGTTTATAGAGACCGATACTGGCTTTGAAAAGAGTTCTGAGTTTAGTTATATCGAGTCAAAGTTAATTTGTAAATTTTTTTACGATCTTGGGCATGAATTTCACTGCAAATTGGTATTGAGTCTCTGAGGCAGCAACTAGTCTGAGGATCCAATTAAGAATAAATTTCAAGAATTGACCTTTGAAAAACATAAATAATACTCTTTAGTGCTAGAATATGAACATCAAATTGATAATTTGTGATCTGAGGTTACCAGTATCAATACTGGGGTTCACTCAATACTCAATATCAAAGGTTCACCTTGAATCTCTATAAGTTTAATTAAAAGATATATGAATCTTGGAAAATAGAGCTTTCAAGCCATCAATATTACTTGTGCCTGAACGACGCTTCGAGATAATTTCATTTGCCACCTTGTTGAAGAATTGTTCATCAAATAATGATAAAGAAATTTGAAAAACGACTATTACATCATAAAAGTTTTAGAAAAGCCCTTGAAATCCATCGGTTTGACATGAAATTAGGATCCTTCGGAATTATTGACAGGAAATGGTGCAATATAAGAAAAATATTTTTCGTCCCTCCCAAAGACTTCATTCACTTTATTCATACCTCAAAATGTCAGAAATAGTCTTTTGATAAAACGACAGGTGGGTAAAATTCACCATTAAATCAACATCAAATGATATCCAAACAATAATGTGGAGAATACCTATTATAAGACATCGAAAAAACGTTATCTCTTACTATTATAAAAAATTTCCCTTTAAAAAATAAGGAGTTCCTTTTATCTTAAAAAAGATATTAATTAAAAGACTAAGATTTATCAAACTATGGACGAGGAACAGAATTGGACAAATCCCGAAGATGGAGAAGGCACCATCGAAGCCAAAGTAAAGAAAACCTTGGCTGGGAAATTTCTTTGCAGCACCTGGCTCTTTGAGGGTGATGACCCTAAAATCAGAAACCCACCAGAAGAGTACCGCAAAAATTTCAAACCTGAAGGCACCCTTTTAGCTCCATTTTCAAAAGAGCATTGCATTGAATACTTCCCGAGTATCAAGAAAACGGTCTTGTATTCCAGAGACCCAGAACGTACAAAGAAAGGTACGAAATGGGTGAAAAATGCGAAACCAGAAAAACCGCCAACTAACTTGAACGTCATGAGTACTGAAGACGGACCTATTCTCTATGGAACCCTCATTGATAAGGACTATCGATGGATGTCCAAGCTAGATGGCGATTCACCATTAATTCTCCTTGCTAGCGACAAAAACTTGAAGCTATTCGAAATTCCTGCTGAGGAACCTCCAATAGTCAATAAGGGTAGAAAGAATGAGTCCAGAAAAACTTTGGCATTGGAGGCTACAAAAGAACTTCCCTTGACAGAGTGTGGGTTCATGACTTCCTATGGAAAAAATAACGTTATGGTGATCAAGACCGACGGAAACGGCACAATCTACCAACTAAACAAGGATGACAAGGAGTATAAGTTGGAAGAAGCGAAAACCTTTAAATTCCCAAGCCTCCCAGAGAAATTGACTGTGGATGACAAATTGGGCCTATTCTTTGTGCTGATTGATGGACTGCTTTCGGTTTACCAGATAACATCGAAAGCACACAAGCTGACGACTTTACGTGGTAAAGTAGAAAAGTTTTATTGGAGTCAGCATAGTAAGAAGCTGATCGTGAACGGCGTTCATGTCTACCAATTCGCAGCGGGCTTTGGAACCAGCGGCATTTTCAAGGCCATTAAAAAAGTTCCTGAAGATATCGGATTGCACGATGCCGTTTTAACGAGAAGTCTAATAATTGGTATTCAGGGAAAGGATAAGTTCTTTTTGAGTGACAAATATTTAGTCTGTCTCCCTCTAACTAACCCTTCCAATAAAAAGCTAATGAGGACAATTCAAGACCCAGATTTCCAAAAGCTGGCATTGGAGAGAAAGCCATCAAGCCTCAAATGGTTTCCGGATAATCCTCCAAAGAAATTCTGGAAAAAAGATTTCGATACGGTTAAAATTCTAGATGAGGACAAATCTCTGTTATTGCACGTTCATGGATACAAGAGCGCCGATTCAATTGGATGGATAAGGGACTTTGATACTGATATTGAATATCACGTGCGTGTCGATACAAATGACATTCTTGGGTACAATTTCAAAGATCTTGGACTCAAGCCAAAAGCCGGTGAAGTTGAAGAAGCTGAAGAGATGGTGCCAGAAGAGAAGAAAGACGAAATGGAGGAAGAAGTAGAAGAGAAAGGCACTTCGAAGAAAGGAAAGAAAGGAACTAAAGGAAAACCTGCTGCGAAAGGAAAGGCTGCGGCCAAAGGCTCAGCTGCTAAAGAGGAAGAGGAAAAAGAAGGAGAGGAAAAAGAGGAAGCAGAAAAAGAGGCGGTTGAAGAGAAGAGTGCTGCAAAAGGAAGGAATGGAAGACAAGCCTCGGCGGGTAAAAGGGGAGCCGCTAAAAAGAATGGGGATAAAATGGAAGAAGAAGAAAAAGAAGACAAGAAGAGCGCTTCGAAAGGAAAGAATGCGAAGAAAGGTGAAGCTAGCAAGAAGGAAGCAGAAAAGAAGCCAGCCCCGACACCAGAAAGGAGAAGTGAAAGAACAAGGAAGCAGCCATCGAGAGGAAAAGACGATGAGTTGGAGAAAGAGGTTAAGAAACCGGATAAGAGAGGCAGAAATACTTCAACAGCGAAAGCGAAAGCAAAAAAAAAGTAACCTGATGGCGCTTCAATATATATATAAGCTTTTGGATCTTGATATTAAAGTGATGATTATATGATATAAAATTACCGCCCATAAACATATTCATTCAAATCTCAGGTAATTCAGAAATAATAAACATACACAGAATGAACAAGTTAACAATTGAACCCAAACCGATTAAAAATATTGCTTTGATTGCCTATAATAATATCTTGCCGTTCAAGCACAAGACAAAATTTGTTTCAATGATAATCACATTAATAACAGACTAGTTATGATGCAGAAGTTCGAATGACTTCTTTCAGTCAGTTCCAACCTATTATTTGAGATGCAATCAAGATAGGGAAGTTAGTAATACATAATATCATTGAAATACCACACCCTTAATAACCACCAAAACAAATATAAAACTCGCAAACCTAAGCAATTGAGGGACACTATAGACACACAAGCTCAGTAGCCTTCATGGTTTAGATTCCTGGCTGAATCTCTAGTACTTCGAGTCTCTACCATCTTTCAATCAAACTCTGGAAGAAAGAAAAATTAGCAAATAAAAATCAAATACACAAAAATACCTGTCAAGGCTTGCTGCAAGGACGGTCGCATCTACACACTGAATTAATTCTGCCAGTGTCATCTTCTGAGCAAATTTAGCCTGATCTAATTCCCCTGCGTTGGCTTGATACTGCTCCATTGCTTCTACAACTTTCTTCAAAAACGTGCTATCAGTCGAGTTTGCCCCGTTTTCTCCCTTCAATTTCTCCAGCACATCCATTACATTCACTTGCTCATTCAGCAACTTCAACACTTCTTTATTTTCATAATTCAACTGCGCCAATGCCAAAATCACCAACCTCAACTGTATTTCATCGAGCTTGTCAAACTCACTAAGCACTCTATCGACGTATTTGTCTCTGAACTCATTGTCCTTATATCTCATACGAGAGAAATAATAAACAATAAGCACCGCATCGAACAACGTAGCTTCCTTCATCACTTTCTCCTTGCTAAAATGCGTGATAATCGCCTCATGTATCGCCTCCTTATGAGGCAGCCTCACGCGACTGTACACGTTCATTATCTTCAAAAATGTCCTCGAGTCGATTCTATTAGCATCAGCTTTAATGCGCTCTCGTGCCCGGTACAGCAGTTCGTAAGGTACCATTTTATTATTCCCTACCACAGCGATAAACAAGACCATCATATCATCGATTCCGATGTGTTGGAAGTGGTTGTCTACGTATCCAAGCAGGTAATCAAGCCATAAATCATGGTAAATCCTAGTGACTCTCATTACATTCATTAACGAGATCTTCGTTTGGAAGTTAAAAGTCGCTCTGTGCTCATAAAGCAGACCAAGCAGATGTTGAAGCTGCTTTCCTGACTTCTCGTCAATCTCGATTACATTGAAATAGTTCAAAATTGTTGGCAAATTCACGATCATTTCTTTCACAGGAGGATAAGCACAGAATAAAACATCTTCCAGACAGTGTCCAAAGAAAGCAGAGTATCCTAAGAGAATGGATTTCGGGATATTGAAATCAAAGATGTGAAGGTAGTCAGCAGTGGTCTTCTTCTCCTCAAGCATTTTTTGAAAAATCTCGAAAAAACTTGTGAACAGTGCTTGATGCTCACCCTTTTTATAGTTTTTATAGTCGGCGTTATTTTGCAAGATGCTCGAGATTTTGCTAAAGTAGTAGAAGCACTGTTTCAAATTAAGCTTTTCTGGCTCTTGTAGAACCTTCTCAAGCTCAGACACTAATGAATCGTAATTATAGATCTCTTTCCGGGTGATTCTCTCAGAGATTTTATTAGAAGCTGCTTGCTCAGTGTTCAGAGGGTCAATTTGGATAGTTTGTTCGTTTAGCTCTGTTTTCGATTTACGAGTTCGTTTCTTTTGAAAATTTGCTTGTCTGTTTACTGTGTGTTGGCGGTTATTCTGACTAGTACAGAATTCCATCCAAGTCTTCAATGGAAGTTCGACGTTAGGTGTCAGAAGGGATCGTCTGGTCCATTCGATAGCGTTCGTTTGCTTGAAGGTCCGGAAACTTAGAGTTTTTACTATTTTGATCATTTAGTCGAAATCTAAGCTTCAATTAAAAATTTGCGAAATGATTTCAGCGTCAAAATATAATCTAATCATATTGCCAACACAACTCCAAGAGCCAATCCCATAAAGCCTCTAATTCTTTTGGAAATCCTACTTGTATAAGCAATTTTCCATCCAAAATCTCCTACTGAGCATAATATGATTTTTCACATTGGTCAGTTAACGGATTCGAGTGCATAAGCCTCAATACTGAAGAAGTAAAACTGATACTCTAAAATTATTTTCGATAAATTGTAAAGTAGTTGAAGTTGCATAAACCATGGAAGAAACCGTGCATAAGAATATCGAGCAATTCCAAGCTCCAAACTGGCGCAACCATCGCAGCTTATTAGGTACAAATAGCACATAAGCCTCACGCAGTCACGTCTGATTGGATTTTCTTGCAAATAATAGGCTGGTGCACGATGAACTACCCAAAAGTGCTTATAAATCAGCGACTGAGAAGCGGACCCGACCCCCTACCGGACAAATACAACTTACCCTTCATTCATCAAGAGAAAAAAGGAACTGCGGCTAATACCGATCAGTTATACAAGCCTGCGACCAAAATCTGTGAAGGAAAAGCACCAGCACCTAAATTCAAAATCGGGCTTCCTCCTAAAGGGTTCAAGGCTTCAGGTTTGACGCTAACAACGACGAAACGAGAAGATAAAGTCAAAATCGTAAACTTACATCAGTACTATCCGACGCTTAATATGAAAAAATTCGACAGCAACAATCACTGAATCCTGATGATGAGCACCTGAGAATACGTCCTCAATCCGTCGAGATCAAGTTGTCGAAGGCTGAGGAGAACTTCGCGAAGCCAATTACTCAAATCGGTGATATTCAATTTAAAGAAACTTATTTCACTGAGCAAGAACGTCACTTAAGAGTAACTGAAAGCTTTATTTGTTTCAACGACCAAACAATTTTTGATAACTAGCGGCTACCAAATAGCGTTATTACGGAGCAATCGCTAAAGGAAATGTTAAATGAGGAATTGACACATCTGAATTTGAAAAACCTCAAGTGGGTTACAAATACGATTTTGAGTCGTATCGGGTTCCTTGCTCCAAATATCGTGGTAAAGAACTAATTCTTTGCGATTGGTTGTTGAGCAATTAAAAGGATTTGAATATCGCAGGTACTGAAATTAACGATGACGTTTTAATTGAGCTTGGAAGGTCATGTGAACAGTAAATTTTTCTCTTTCATTGCAGCAGCTAATGAACGAAAAAGTTTGCAATATATCGACATTTCTAACTGTAAAAACTTAACTGAGCGAGGAGTATACGAATTCTTGCAGCATACCCCACAATTAAAGAAGTTCGTCGCCGCTTACAATCCTCAATCAGTTACAGGTATAGAAATTTCATGATTGAGAGGAATTAACGTGCTAATTGTAAATTCGCAACGAAAGATGAATCTTTAGAGTACCTAAAACAGTGCATTGATCTCAAAGTTCTGGATGTCAGCTTCTGCACGAAAGTAACCGATATATTGGGCGACTACATCCAAGAAGCTCAAGCAGCAATCAAAGAATTGAATCTCGCTGGATGCACGGGGCTGAAAGGCAAATGCATTCAAACGATTGTTTCGCTAGGAAACTACAATGAACTCTTAGTCGCAGATTTGTCAAATCTTACTCAGGTAACCCTTTCGACCTCACTATCTCTCACTTTAATTGCGAATTTTAGAAAGATATCGATCCAGAAACCTGGAAGCATCTCGGTATGTGCCAGAACCTGCGCAAACTCAATCTTACTGGGTCGACTTGCCTGAACGATGAGGCTCTAAGCAACCTTTACAATGGTAAATTGATTGTTATTTGTTCAGATAATGTAATAATACTAATCATTCAGGTTTCAAAGACGAAAATGGAAATTCCTTGAAGAAGGAACAAGGATTTACCGCCCTTGAAGAGTTCAGTATCTCAGGCGTGAAAGGCATTATCGAAGCCGTTTTGCTCAAGATGATTCAATCTTCGAATCAAATCCGTGAGATTGAGTTGAATAACTTCCCTAGTTTTAGCGAATATGGCCTACGACAGGTCGCTAAGATTCCAACGGTGAAGAGACTCGCCATGAACTTAACTGAGGCTATTCCTGAAACTACCTTGGTGGAAGTCCGGGCTCAGAGACCAGACATGCTTATTATCAGAAATATCTTCAAGCTCACCGACGAAAAGGACAATGGACTCAGAATGCCGCTTAGAAGAGTCAACAATCCACGACCTAAGCCAAAACCAGCTAAGAAGAAGAAATAATTGAGGGTTTGTATTAATAAGCTTAATTGTAGTCAGATCAATGAGTTTTTTGTTGTTGATTGTGCTCTAAGCTATTGATGTGGCCTTCATTCGAATTTACCAAGAGCCGTTATTTACAAGATTCAGAAAAAAAATAAGTGGTCTAGATTGTGCTTTTCTATAGTCGAAAGCTAAGGGCTTTTGTGAGTTGTAACCTCGGTTTTTCCAACCACGGGTTTTTCCTTTAAATTTTATAACAGATTTGACCTGTGAGATAAAAATTAGAGAGTAAGGGAAGGAGTCTATGCAGAATCGCCACTATATCATTAAGTCAGAAAGTCAGGAGATTATCTTGCCGAAAACTTCGATAAATGCTTCACTCTATTGGGGACAGCAAATGGCAATTGAATCGTTAGAGAAAGGCCATGAAGCAGGAAAAGTGACAGCCTTCAAGCGCTCAGATCCGATTTTAGAAAACCCTTATGATGGGATTAATAGATTACAAAACTCAGTGCATCCTCCAATCACAAGGACTACACCGGCAGCGGAGCCAAAGAACGTGTTTAGACCGTTTGTTAGCATTTTCGATCAGCATCGCATGAATATCAACCTCAAGAGGAAATTCAAGCGATCTAAAAGCAAATCTTTGCTCAGAAAGTCTATAGCTCATGTATCATCAGGAATGATTACACCTATCGATAATCCGAATATGCTGTTTGAAGCCCCTTCGAGAGAAAATTTTGAGAATCAGGGTTCAAACAAAACGGAAAGCATCCCAGTTGAAGAGAATCATATGTCTCTCAAAGAAAAGGCCAGATTGCATTTTAGAACATTGACGCCTGATACGATTCATGCGAAAATCAACGCGAAAGCAAACAATTTAGATAATTTTTTCAAGGAAGCTGGTTCGAAAATACAGCACGGCGGCGAGGCGACATTTCAGCTCAATCTGAATTATAATTACCAAAAGCCAAAATCGGTGAAGGGGAGAGCGAACTATATGCTTACAGAAAATTCGAAAGATTTTGAGTTGGTGAGAAGCAGAAAGAGCATCGACTACATGGCAAATCCGAATGTTAGCCAGCTGCTCTCCTCGAAAAAAGAAAATAAGAAGCCGATGCCCAGATTAAATTCATTCTCGTCGTTTTCACCGAAAATCCTAAGAAGAGGTGAGAGAAAGAGTGAAAAGAGTGCTATGCTAAACTCGGTTGAAGTGGAATCTTCGGATCCAGATAGAGTGAGCTCGTCGATAGTCGGCGGACAGTCGGTGAAAGGAAAAGAGGAACTTAAAGCGAGGAATATATTAGTCTTACAAATGCCAGAGAAGAAAGAAGCACCACAGAATGATTTACATCGGAAATTTTCAGGAATAATTCAGAGAGGTTCGATTAGTTCGTATCAAAAAACGAGAGATAAATCTGAGAATCGTAGTACACATGAACATTCTGTTTCGAAATGTGAAGAAGGGGAGAAGCAGAAGAAGCTAAAGAAAACAGATAGCTCTACAAAACAAATCAATCAAGTTGATGATGTAAGAATATCGAATTCTACGTTTATAAATCAAAAGTTTTTCAAGGATATGCTGACCCTGAAACCAAAGATAGTCAATCTTAAATGATATCGGTTTCGTGATTTTCAATTTTTTTTGTTAAAACCAAACTTGCCCATTGCTGTTTACCAGCTGCTTCTTTTAATTTTTTTCCAAGTAATGTGATTACCTACAACATAGACTTTGATCTGTTTAGTGTTGATCATTATATGTATTTACATTTCTGCGTCAGCAGTTCCATATCAAAAAACAATACGATTTTCAAAAATACGAGCTAATACTTCCTAATTCTTGGCATGGTTTGCCTCTTTATTTTCTGCCTGAGCTCCCTCGCTCGAATTCATAGGAGTCGGATTCGAAGAATTCGCTTCTTCTCCTTGAGGTTGCTCTTGAATTTGACCCTCAACAGCTCTCTCCTTTTTCAATTGATCGGCCGCAGCTTCTTTCATTCGTTCTGCTCGTATCATTTCCTCCATTTGACGCTCTTCTTCAATTTCAGCTTGGCGCTCTTCCTCTTCTAACTGAGCTGCCCTCTAAAATAATAAGCTTTCAATAACTCATAGATAAAAATACTATGCCCCTTTTCTTATTAAGCGCCTTCATGAGCACATACAGCAGCGTCAACGAGAGAAAGAAGTCTTTCAAATTGATTCATAGGTTGTGCATATCGGCTTAGAAATTACGCATTATGTACTGTCTCTTATATTGGTTCGGCTCTAGCGGCTTCTTTCTGAGTTCTGATACCTCAGGGACTTTATTCTCCGAAGAAAACTCGTTTCTTATGTAGCTATTCACACCAAACGTATCAAATACCAGCCGATTTGTAAGAAAATACTTAAATAATGACTTTTGATAGAGAGATTGCTGCTTGTTCAACGCGCCGAAGGCGTAATTCGAAACTGATTTCTTCAATAATGCTTTTGTATGCTGCAACATGAGTATGATCAATTTTCTGCCTTTACTCAATTTAACAAAATTAAGCTATTAGATTTGATTCGATAGATCTCAGAAATCCGAACTCCAGCGTGCATTCAAATTCTGAGATATATAAACTCACGTCTCGGGTAACGCGAGGATAAGAGCGGAGTATCGTTTTCGCTAAACTCTCTTCGAGATTTTCAGTCCATCGGATTTGGTAGACTTTTTCCTGAGCGGTTTCGATAGGATATATAAGAATAATTTCGGATTAGTTAAATCATTTATTTTTAAGTGAAATATCTGTTCTGATCTCACCTCTCACACAATGGAAGGCGCTTTCAACACACAAGAATACCTTTCAGCCTACACCGGTCTCCCTCTGGTCTTAAGAGCAAAAGCACTAAGCAATCAAAAGAAGGTTAGCCCTAGCGATGCAGCAGTACTGATGACTAAAGGTGCAAGAGACGCTGAACTCCATGAGTAATTCCTTCAGAAAATTGCTAAATATCTTTATTCCTGCTTGCAGGTCCTATGCATCAGTCTTCAAAGAGGCAAACACTGCTGGCCATAAAGTCGGGGCTTATGATCAAGGCAAATTACTGCTCTGATGCTCACATTTCTAATTGATTCTTACAGATTGGTACGACAAAAAATCCAGAGAATTCAAAGCCAGGCTCCAAAAACTGGAAGATGAGCTCGGCAAATATAAAGCAAGTCTTATCAAAACCAGCATCCAGGTTGCCTTCCACTCATTTAGCTTCATTTCTCAAACGGTTTATTGCCAGGCCAGTTACATGGAACTTGCCAAGGCGAATATATCAGCTGGAAGATTAGAGGAGGCGGTTTCAAACGTACTCAAAGCAAAAGAAACAATAAATACACCTATGGCGTCCCAAGAGCATACCTACACCTACAAGCTCGTGAATCTTCTAGCTGGGAAATACGCTGAGGTAACTGGATTGGCTCACCAAGCGGAAGATATCCAAAGTAAGCAGCTGAGTTACTAAATGCTAAGTATCTATATATATATGCTTAGACCTCCAAACAGAAGACCGAGAGGCTTATGGAGGAAGCCGTGCTATTACAGCAATCGCGCAGCTAGCTCAAATGAACTACTCAGCAGCCATCGAAGGGTTTTTGAGCCTGACCAGCGGTCTTTTGGGCAGAGTTCAGCAATTTTCTGCATTGAGAGACATTGCGTTGTATATCGGCATCTTGTCTATTCTTCACCTCAACAGAAGAGAAGTCTTGAATAAGGTTGGCTTTTGAATTTTTCAGCAGAGAATTGAAGTTATAATCTAGGTCTTGGCTGGAGAAACAAAGCAGATCCTTGGAGAGAACCCAGCAGCTTTGCTTTTGGTCGAAGGTTTCGTCAACGCTGACTATGAGGCGTTCAATAACAATTTCCAAGTTGTGATTGTAGAAAAAAATTTGTTTTCTTTTGGACTCTTCTAATGGGAATTTTAACACCACAGCAACAAGTTGAGGTTGATTCCTATATTTCACACAACACCAAGATCATAAGAGAGGCCATCCTCGACAAGGCAATTAAACAAGTAAATTGATCTTGGGGTGATAGGAAGGGTTTAACGTCTATGAACTTAGTACATTTCGGTCTGCAATAAAGTGAAGATCTCAACGATAGCTTCCGTTTTTCGTCTCGACCCTACTGCCACTGAGAAAAGAGTGCTCGATTACATACAGAACAGACAAATTCCTTATCTGATTGACCCATTCGAGAAGGTTCCTCACTTTTTTCGAATTGAGAATCCTAATATTGCCTTTGCTAGACTCTAAACTTCAGAAAAGCCCAAGGAAATGACATTGAGGACATCGTTAAACAAGCTCTTAGAGGAATTGAGAAATACATCTTCGACCGTCAAATTGCGAAGCTAAAGTAAATACTAGGGTTTCCGACTCAATGCTAATTCATCGTGCATAGATTCGATATCTCATCAATTTCTTACAAGAAGCATGCTGATTCACAAATGGGAGGTGGATATGACATGTATTAAGCTCCTATAAGAGGAAATTAATAGCTATCCATAATAAAATCTGATTATTTCTTAATAATTGCAAAGCTTCGATGCATAACAGTAATTTCATTAGAAACTCATATTCAATGAATGAAAGCGAATTAACATTCCATTGATAGAAGTTTTTGCTTGCAGGTTAGCTTCAACATGTATCAGAATAGGCATTTAACTTTGATGGGAGCAGAATTTTGTATCCGATTATTTCCACACACACACGCAATGAACGATGAATTAGACTAGATGTTTAGGGGGCTCAATACAATTTTAGAAGTTAGAGCTACAGGTGTATAAAATCTGTATAAACGTGGCTTAATAGCGTTGCTTATCGGCATCTGGTCTCCAGTTAAGATCGATCGGATGGGTCTCTTCAGTGGCTTCTTCGTCTTCCTTGTAGAACTTGATTGTTTTATCACATTCACCAGTAATCAGTCTATGGTGTTTAACAAAATCATATGGCTTTTTTTCATTAAAACTCAAGCGATTTACCTCAAAGAGCTCTGATCAAACGTCGAACAGAAAACACCGTTCTCTGATGAAATTGAACCCGGTTGCACAATACTCTGGATTCTTTGGAAATTATACCCAGACTTCCAGTCCCAGAAATTCAAAGTTCCTATTTATTGTGATAAACTCTCACAACCCGCATGAAAATTGTTGAATTTTACCATTATCAGCGCAACTGACCAGCACGTTATCCGTATTTAACGCCAGGGAATTAATAATCGCGTTATGCCCAGTGACGTTCCTCAAAAACTCTCCCTCTGGACATTTCCAAACCTAAACACATCCTCTCAATCATTCCACGAATAAAAGAAATCATACCTTGATGTTATCCGCGGCTCCTGAGGCAAAAGTATACTCCTCATGATGGAAGATCAAGCTTCTCACCGCTTTCTTATGATTAGTCAGCGTATTCATGCATTTTCCAGTTCCGATGTCCCAGAGTCTTATCATCGAGTCATGAGAGCCAGAAACGATCTGAGGTTCAAATTCTTGGGTTATAATGCTCGAAATAACATTCGTGTGTCCTGAAAACACATGGACCTGTGCTCTCGTTCTCGCGTCCCACAATCTGACCACTGAATCTCTGCCTCCGGTGGCAAGCACATCGATTGTTGGATGAAGCGAAAGGCAAAATACTCCGCTCAAATGGCCATGGTAATTTCTCACGATCTTATTAGTTTCTAAATCCCAGCATTTCACGGTCTTATCCTCAGCGCAAGAATAGAGATACGCGTGTCTCTTGCTCAGCGCTAGACCTCTAACTGTATTAATATGACCTGTTAGCGTGATCTTCAGCGTTCCTGAGGCCAGATCCCAGAACTTGATCGTTCTATCGCTCGATCCAGTCACGAAGAACTGATTCGATGGATCTACTGCAAGACAACGCACCCATCCTTGATGTCCGCTGATAACTCTCATCAGTTTCCATGGGCGATGCCATTGAGGTTTAACGAGCTTAGTCGCGCGGTGATAAACCAAAGCGCCTGTCTTTTGTGGTTCAAAAGGAATGATACTACCTCCTGTTTTACCTGCTGGAAGAGCGAGCTGTGTTTCCGTTGAAGCAACATTTTGAGGTTTTTTCGATTTAAGGAAATGAGCTGGAATTTTGCTGAGTTTTTCGGGTTCTGGTTGCGGAATCTCCTCAATGACTTTTTCGATCTCGCTCTTAGCCATGTAATTGGGGTTAAGCACAGGCTTTTCCTTGCCTTTGGATTCAATTATGGTTTCTTCTTCAATTTCGGTGTCGTGTGTTGGGCGTTGAGGCTTCTGCTGCTGTGCTTTAGCCTGGGGTTTAGCTTGGGGCTGTTGAGTGGAGGTGTAAATTCGCTGGAGATCGAAGGAGAGGTCGGTGATGTCTTTGGAGAGGGTTTCCTGTGAGGTGGGTTTGGGCTGAGATCCATCAGTGGTTTGAGCAGTTTTGTTTAAATTTTGGTGGGCTCTTTTATATTCGTCATTAATCTTCATGCTCAGCCTTCGTTTCAGGGAGTCTTCGAAAAAAGGCACGTTGTCAATGAGGTTTTTGTTGAAGAAACTTAAAGTGTTTCGCAGAGAGTTCATATGAAGAGGTTTGAGCTCGTCATATGCGGGCTGGGTATTTTCGGTGTTCATTTTTGATTGTCGAAAAATTTAAAATATCTTTTATGCGAAAGCGGAAAGGAATAAGTTCTAAACAAGCTTTTTCGAATAAAATGCCTCTCAGCTGAATTTTGGCTAATTTTATCGTGATAAGTCTTTCTGCCTATCTAGAGAATCCAGCATGAATCAGTTTTCGATCCTTCTTTTTACTATTTCTCAACAATGATTTTATTTCAAAAGAAGAAGAGGTTTGTTCAGACGAACAAATTTGAGGGTACCCGATTTCCGTAAATTACTATCGATGTTAATTTTTCGTCATTATTTGCTTCGGTGATTCCATAAAACACGAGCATTGGAGAGTCAATCTGGGTAAATAACTTTTTGGTACATATTGCAGCTCTATTGCGGAAAGTCCCTTCAAAATAGAAGCACTGCAACTCTCCTAAATTGCGACTAACCAAATGAGAATCCTTTTCTATTGTCATGATCGTGTGCTATTGAAAACAGTGTTGAATTTACTAAGAAAAAGTACCTTTACGGCAACAATCATACGCTTACATTACATTACACTACTAGTCTTGAAAGTGTTTGGTACATGATGATTAGTTAGATGTAGAATTTGGGTTATTATTCAATTATTCACTCAGAGATGGCATTTTGTTAGTTAAATAGCATGACTCTTTGTTGTTGAAAATGGTTTTCTCTACTATCCAACCAGATGTTCATTCAAATAACTATTATTAAACACAGTAAAACTTAATTAGGATAATTCCTTTTGATTAGACTTAGTTGAAAACTGAAGACTAAACGATTTATTATGTGAGGAAATCCCTTTCTCTTATAACCCCTTACCACTTTGCAATTTAATGATCAATCTCAAGTTCTAACTCTATACCTATATTGGCAGAATCTGTTCACTATGGGAGATTTTGATTACCAATACAATGAAATATGGAAGATATAAAAACTTTACCTTTGATTTTCAAATTCAAAAAACCAATTATTTATAAGGAAATTTTCCCAAATAAACATAAGAACACCATGAAACGCTTTACCACTTCAAAAAGGTCATCATCTACAATAGGGAGAGTTCGCAATGACCCACCCAATACCAGAAAAGTTAGATTTAGGTCCACTAATACCTTTACTCTGCGTATTCAAATGTTTTTTTTGTTAAATGAATTTCAAATTATCAATTAAATTATAAAATTTTGTATTATTTTCTCTACTTATATCCTCTCAAATTTGATCTGGAGTTGGATTGGTGTCTTGCTGGTTGAATGAGCATCTATCTTCGATTTATCAAGTCACAAGCTTCCGAGAAATACTCCTTTGGGTTATTTTCAGTAATTATCTTTGAAGGAATTAATAATAGTGAAAGTTAACAATTAGCAGCTTCAAGCAAATTTCTGTTATATTTGACCTTTGATAACTGACATCCAACGATGCATTACTCACGCAATGTATTTAGCTACAGCAACTAAACAATTAGCACATAAACAGTTTTTTGTGTAATATTCATGGAAACATAAATGCTGAGACCTACATCTTACAAGCCATATCTTTCATTCAGTTGAATTTGGAGTTCCATAGGGAACTTGACAAAATATGACTCCCAATTATTTCCAGATAACCTTTTGAAATTATGAAGCAAAGTTTTTGACGCCGTTTCGAGTTCTGCATCATTGTGTTTATAATTTGCTAGCGCCTTGCAGAAAAACGGGAAATCTTGAACAATTCCTTCCGGATTTTCATTTATCGCAAGGAAGAAGCCCCTATAGTTAAGCAGCATTAATTCTTGTAACAACATTAAAGGTAGATCTACTTAAAAGCTTGCAACTTCGAGGTTTCAGTTGACGCATAGGTCATTGCAACGCTCCAATGCTTAGTAATCGTTGGAAGATATGGCGCGACAGCTTTCGGCTGATAAACTGCTATTCTTCCTAGGACAGTCGCAATGTTGAAAGCAAGCGTCTTATTTAACTAAAAGCAAAGTAGTTAGCTCCAAGAGGCCAAAGAAGAGGTGGTTTACTGCCTTAGTGAGTAGCAGATCAGCAAACTTTGCAGCGAGTTCTGGGAAGTATTGAGTTATCTCATTCGAGTAGGCGACGATCATTTCGGAAATCGCGAAAGTTGCGTTGTTAGTGAGAATTAAGAAATTGTTTCCTGGGTCCTGCTCTGTTGGCACAATCTGCAAATGTTTCGCTAATACTTGAAGAAGAATTTGAGCTTTTCCAACCAACGCATTTGTACACAGCTTGCTTAATTCTCCGATTAGTGAGCAAGCAAATTGTTTCACTTCAAAAATATCACTCTACATGATCTCAAATAAGCCTGCGTGATCTAATGATCGTTACCTGTAAGCATTCGCCGATCAGATCAAGCAGATTTGAATTTTTCACAATCAATTCGAATTCAACATCGATGATCCCTAGGATATTCGATAACAAATCCAACGCTCTGCAGCATAGGTCTCTTTTCTGATACTCAAGCTTTTTGCCATTGTTTTTAACGTAAGCCAGATATTCAGCTATCAATTGAATTGCTCTGGCTGCGAAGACCTCAATATATTGCTTGGAGTCTTTTCCAAGAGCAACGAGGAGATAATTCACGCACTCTACCAGCCTTTTTTAGAGAAAAAAGCTTTCTAATTTGTTACCGATCAGCGATGGAAGCGTGATGTCCTCTGAATTAGTCGTTTTCCATTTCGCCAGGATAGTAGGCATTAGAACCTCCTGAATTTCTTGCTCTTTTATCTTGTTCGGCAACTTTTCAGCGACGAGCCCCACGGTGTCATACAGAACTTTTAAGCTGCGTCCTGAATATATCTCGAAGACCGGCTTTAAATACTAGAGGGACATGTAGCAAAGGGGTTGAATATGAATTCTTACCTTGAAAATATCGTTCATGTAGTTTGTTAGCGCGTTTGCGTCGTTTGTGATTAAAAAGGCGAGAGCTGCACAAGCAGAGGCTTGGACTGATTTATCTGAGTCCAACACCAGTTTCAAGATCAATTTAATATAATCTTGGAGCACTTGCGGCTGGGTTGTTGCTTGCTTGAGAAACCAACTTGTAAACCTAAGCGTTTAAAGCGAATTACTACAGCTGTGATATGCTGCTTACCTTGACATAGCCCATAAAGAGTTACTACGGATAATATTGTTGTTTGATTCGAGATTCTGAATGAAAAATGGTATCAGGTCCTTCAGATGCTTTTCGATAGCTTGGCGGCATCCGCCGGCCAAAGATCCAATACAAACAATTCCTATCTCTCTGTGTTCTCGTTAGACTTTTGTTGGATGTTGAAAAACGTTACTTTATTTTCCAGTCTTCAGACTGGAGGCATAAAAAGATTCTATCCTGCAATTTCTCGAATATTTCGTCACGGAAGAGGTAAGAAAGCCTTTCAAAGATCTGCCCGCACATCTTCCGGAAAGTATGCATGCCTCTGTCAAAAAAGCTCGAATTTTCTTCTTCCTTGTCGTCCAAGTCGTCGTCGTCTTTTGATTCTTCCTTTCCGATGAGAATTACTGAAGCGTTTTGAAAAATTCATCAGATTTAAAACAGATAAATGCGGCTTACAGCTTTCAGTTTGCTTTCCTATCGACTCTCCTTCGTCGTCTTGATTCGCTCTATCTAATTCAGTAAATTTCAGGCCACCTAATAGACATGGTAGCAATCTATTTATCCTCATTAGACGAAGATTTTTCAAAAATTGATCATTTGATACCGATCGAAATAGCTTCTAAGATGATAGATCCTATCCATGGGTTCATCTGGCTCTCGGATCAAATATTCCTCCCAAAACAACCCGGCGTTTCGAGCGACCTCATAATCTGAGTCTCCGCAGCAGTCGACAATCCGATCCAGAATCTTATCCAGATGAGGAAGCACGAGATCCTTTCTGGTCTCTAACAATGCTACGAAACCTTGAACAGAGCGCTGTCTCACCAAAGGGTTCTGATCTTTGCATCCTTCATATAGCAAAGCAAAATAATCTTTGATCATTATGAGGAACGCTGGTGGCATCGCGTAAATGAAATGATTCAGTGTCAAAATCGCCGCGGCTCGGATTTCAGCAGGAATCTTAGGCTCACATAGTACCAGAAGTTTTGGCAGGAGCTGATTTAGAGGTTGACCCATCTTCTCCGAAACTAGAAAGTCATAGCTATCAGAGTTCATGCGAAACTCTTCGACGATTTTCGAAATGCAATCGATAGTGTTTTCAATGATTCCAACGTCATTCGCATCCAGATTATTTGTTAAGAATTTCAGCACATCTGGCCAAGCTAAGAACCCGCTGTTGAATACAATTTCAATCACGACGAGAGAGACTGAACGACGAACAACTGGCGAAGGGTCATTGAAGTTTTGGAGGAGTGCTTGTTTAACATAATTGAGATTTTCATCAGGTACGTTCTCAAAGTTCCGGTGAAGAGACGATTTCAAAGTAAGGGCTGAAAAAGACGTTAGAGAGAAGGAAAGAGAGTCTGGGTACCTGCGATTTGCCTGAGACTAGTGATTTTGGGATTGTTATTGATCCCGACGATGAATGCGAGGTAGTTATAGAACTCAGGCTTCTTAGAGAGTTCATCAATGGTCTAATCGAGATGCAAAAATGGGTTTTAGCAATGGGTAAATGGAAACACAGGCTACTTTGTAAATTTCATTTTGAGTTTTATTATCTGCCATTGTCGCCTGGCTCAGTATTTGACTGAGCTGGTCTAAGGAGTTCATATCAGGCTGCCACATTGTTAGCTAAATTAGCAAATTCTGAATCCAAATCAAATAAATAATTTTATTCCTATTATCACCGCGATAGGTTTCTGAGGCTAAGTTTTCTAAAAGAAAAAGTTCATAAACACCGCAAAATTCTGTTCATAAATATACCGTCGGTAAAATTTTTCAAAAAAAGGTGTTCATGGATGCCAACTCTAATGAATAGGAAGGGAAGAGTTACGTCAGGCTGGTGTGTCTGTGGTGAGATTGATCAAAATTTACCGAATAACTTAATTCCAAAATGGATTTACACATCCAAAAAAATTTTAATAAATCATAATAAAAAGATCTACAAGGAGATTTCTCGGTCACTTCACTCTCTGTAATTTAGATTATAATAAGGACCGTTTATTCACATCACTCCCAATGTCAACCAGATTCTTTGGTGTCACTGTAAACCTTCCGTCGAGCATTCCATTCAAGCATTTCTTCCCTTTCGAGTCGATTGAGTATTTTTTGCTTGGGATAACCTTGTTCGTCGAGTAATACTGAGTCTTTAAAAGATCAAACGGCTGGAACCTGTCATTGAGAATAACGCTAATATTCGTAATGTTCGTATCGAACGTCGAATTTCTTTTATGCCCAAGTGCCCTTGGCGGAAGTGCTTCTTCCATACTAGTTTCAAGCCGCTTAAGCAAGTTTTTGCTCATCAATTCCCTATCTGTTTTATAATCTTTCCCAGTCAAAATGTGCTTAAGCAATGCTGCCACTGGCGGTGTGGTCTCACCAGTTGGACTTTGGTTTGAAATTTGCCTTTGTCTCTCCAGCTCTGCCGTGAACGAATGCGGTTCATCAGAGACCTGAAGCTTTGGTAGTGCTACAGAATTGTTTTGTTTTCTGGCATTGCATGGGGTAACATTAGCCCTCCAATTGGATTTATTCAAAGGCGTTGAGGCGGAATTATTATTGTACACATGCACTGGTAAAGGGATTTCAGATCGATTGCTTTGCTCATATCGTGTGTTTCTCTTGGCTGTAGAAGGAAGCTCATGTCTGCTTCGCAGAGGGAAATTAAAGGGACTATCTTCGGGTGAGGTAGTGGGTTGGGAATCTCTTGAAGGTTGGCCAATAATCTGTATTCTTTCGGGCAACGGTAGAGAATTATTCCTCGCGTGAGTTTTCGTAATCACGTCGTTGTTGACGTAAAACCTCGAACCGAGAGTCTTTGGCGTAGGATCCCTGCTCTTGCTATTAGGCTTCATCGAAAGAGGCTGAAGAGGCAAAGCTGCCTTCGATTCTGGAATAACTGGGTTCGCGTTCTGTTCTCTTTGAGGCTTTTTAATGACAATTTCGGTTTTAGTTGCATTGTCTTTGGGTGATCTCTCCTTCATATCGACGTCTTCTTCTCTCTCAGCAATTTTTTCAGTTTTCATCAAGTGCTCGCGTGGGAGGTTCCCCTTCCTGGTATTGCTCTCTCGTTTTGTCTGCTGCGAATCCGCCCATTCACGCTTAAAGCGCTCTCTACTCTTCATTATTTCTGAGTTAAATCTTCTCAGTTCATTGTGAACCTTCTCCAGTAGAATTGCCTTTGGTGCTTCGGATTTCAAAAATGAAGGGAGAATTCGAGCTTCTTCGAGTAGGATATCATGGGCCTTAAGATACTTAACAATCACCGTGGAATTCATTATGTTTAAAGATTTGCACAAAACGCTGTCCTTATTATCATCTTCCTGACATCGCTGAGGCTTCACCTTGTTCTGAAAACGATCCAAGTACATCGTTTGAAACGTCTGCGACGGCAAATTCATAACCTTATTCTCTCCAGTCCCTGAGTTTACAGATGCCTGCACTGTATTCTCCTGTGATGCGAGACGTCTCACCGGCTCTTGAACAGATAGCTTTCTGCTCTCACGAAGTTGTGGATTGTCTTTTCCTTTCATCCTCTCAGGCTTGTGAATTGTTGTAGTTGACACAATTAATTCGCAGCTTGCTCTTCCGTTAACCATCATTGTCTGAGGAAATAACCTTTGACTGGGTGTTTGGCTACTTTTTGTTGTTAGCGGCAGACCTGCAGGTTTATTCGATGAAGTAGGAGTAGTAATGAGGCTTTGACCGCTGGGTGTCTTAGTTTCTTCATTGCAAATATGAAAAATCGCTGGGTTTTTCAAAGATTCGCCCTGTAAAGAAAAATTCGTTTCTACTTTTGTACCGCGTCGACTCTGCGTTGGAGAGCTCAAATCCGATACAAGATTCGTCAACTTCGGTTTTTCAAGTTTTTGCGGACTACTGACTAGCTTCGAGAGACGGTTAAGCTCTTTTTCGAGTCTGAGCTGCGAATTCTTGATAATAAAATTCAAAATGACATCAAGCTCAAGTAGTTCCTCATTGCACATCGTATTCAGTTCCTCTTCAAAGCTTGGTAATGAACTGAACGCTTCTTTCCCTTTTTCTAGCAAATTGAGCTCTGAAAATTTTTCCTTAACGCTATGATTTAACTGAAGAATCTTGTTCACCAGCTTCGATACTAACCTATAACACCATAAAAACGTTGTTTATAAATGACGAATGTCTAATCGAAATCGTTTACTTTTTGGAACGACCATCATTGGTTTTAAATCCTATGTATTTTTTCAAAAGGCTGCTCTCGTATTCAATGCGCTGACTCTCGCTATCGTATAATTGCTGTATGAGTTGGTTTAAGTTCTCCAATGAGCGAGGATTTTCAGCAGACTGAGTTTTGCTATATAAATCGACTGTTTGAATGATGTTTTCTTCTCGCTTTTTGAGACATTGGATCAGGTTGTTGAGGTCTTGGATATTGATAGTTTTTTGAGGAGAGTCGTTATCTTTCGATTTAGGAGTTGGCTCAGTAGGCTCCATAATGAAAACCTGTTAGACACAGGATAAATTAGTGATTAATTAAAATAGCAAGATGTCTCTTGAATTTAAAATTTTAACCCAATAAGCCATTTGATCGAACAAGCTGGTGCAAACAAGGTTTACATTAACTGGCTTTAAACGCTTTGGAACGTCATTACAAAAAAAAAGATTGAGAAATTGTGAGCCTTATTAGAATGGATATAGACTAAGGTTGCATTCTCTATCCAATAAGTAAGGTTTTTAATAATATTAAGTTAATTAACAACACTTTTCCTTATAAAGCTCCAATAATTCATCTTTGTCATTAAGAAGTTTATTTCGATCAAGAAATTCGCAAACGTCCAATTCAGTAGCTTGAAAGACATTCTCGAGAATGTAGGTGATTTTCTTCTTTTCGTCTTCATTAAATTGTTTAGCCTATAAATGTGAAAGATAAATAGAGCAAATCGTTGTGGTGGATAGAATGAGATACGAGTGTGTTTAGGTAGTAATCGCTTAGGAACGAGAGTATCGCTTCAATGAATTTTAGCTGCTCTTCAATCGGGATTGTGCTGTGATGAGGCACCTGAAAGGTAATTCGTTATCGGTGAGTTCATGGACACAGGAATATTGTTACATGAGTGAAAATACAAGGAATACCCGTCTCGTAGGATTTCTTGAGAGAGCGATAGCTACAAAACAATATATAATCCGAAGAGAGGAACTGGCTAGTTTACTAAATGTAATTGCACAAGAATCGGCCAGGGTCCGTTGAAATCTTCACAGGGAATCGATTGCTGAGTCTACGACAAGCCATTTCGACAGGAAGTATTGTTCGGTAATAATGCTCTCGAGGTAGTTGTGTGTCAATTTTTTGATTTTTTAATGTGTTATTGTGGTTATCAGGGGAGAAAAAATCAGCTTCTAGCCATAGCATTGGTAGTTAGAAGTTAATGAAATATTGTTTCAATTTACCATTATAGCCATGCAACTCAAGGCAATATTCGTTAATTTCAGTATCCACGCCTAAAAGCAATGAGAAAGATGATATTTCATATACTCTAACAAGTTTTTATACCAAAATGAAGTAAAATTTGTTTAACATCAGCTGAACCTTTTTGTTTTTCATTCATGATAAGATAGAACTCTTGGACTGCTTTCTCAGCAGGGCCAACAGCAACATTAACTATCCTAATTTCTCCAAGATTGCTCCCCTAATTGCCAAATCTCAGTACATTTCATATAAGATATCATATTATGTACCTCCCCTTCAGCTTTACGTCGAAGGAACTCCTTCATTAGAAGTTCAGTAGGATTTTCTGAAACCCCTTCAAACGGCATAAAGCCTGTAAAATTGAATTCTACTTTCTTAAATCCGCCATTCAGAGGTTGGTTTATTTCCATACTGGCAATTTATCTTATGAATACTTGCTCAAAAATAAAATATTTCACTTAATTTCTAAGAACTTTCAATTCGTTCGCGCAAGCAGTTTTTTATTCGATTTGCATACCAAACCTTTCCAAACCCTAAAATCTACCCAAGAATATTCCCGAATTCGAGATTATAAGCATCATATTTACCAAAGAGACCATCCTTTTTGATGATTGTTACCTTCAATCTCAGTCATATTGACTCAATAACCTCTAATAAAATCCAATCACCAGTTTTAGATGAAATTCCTACGGATCTTTCTGTCCTTTGGTTATTCAGTCCATCAAGTAAAAAGACTTGTTTGATAATGCTAAACAACAGTTTTTATGAAGGTCCAAGTTTGCACAAGCAAAAGACTTAAGCTCGATAACCACATTAGCATATGTAGACTGTCCATAATAATAGCCTTCGCTTATCAGCAAACCGTAACTCTACCAGCGATAATTTAGGAACTGAGGTACGTCTTCAACTCTTCATCGCAGCCTTTTGGGAATGAAAAGGTTCCAGCTTCGTAGTATGACTTCACGCATTCAGCGGTAGCCTTAAATCTATCTTTTCTGACAGCACCCTCGTCTTTTCGACTAAAAAAACGGATTCAAAGTGAGATTAAATTGTTTGGTACGAGAAATAGAAGGAAAAAATGCTTACACTGTCTGGAAGCAGTCAACAAGTGCAGTAGCCTTGTCCAAGCAGTAGTTAGGGTCGACGAGTTTACCAAGGAGAGTTGATCTGCAGAGATTGAACTCCTTTCTGATTTTTTTGCAATCTTGATTTGCTCTGACGCTGTGAACGAGCATTTCAGCACTAAAGAAGCGTAACAGGGTTTGTAGAGGCGATGAAGGGATGTTTACGCTTCGGCAGTGGAGTATGCGTATTTGTCAGTTGGGAGATACGACATCGGTTAACTCTTTCTACTCTCTTATCAAATCTTAATTGAGAAAAATTGCGATTAAAAATCACGATAAAGTTAGAAGCATAACAAAGAACTAACCAGCTATTAAGCAAGTAATAATGATAGAGTTAAATCTCTGCGGGTTTTTCTGAAAACAGATAGTTAAATTGCAGAGCAAAGAACCGATCCAGTTGATATTAGAAAGACCCAAAAAGAACCCTTCAAGAGGTACAATAGCTGACAAACAGGTTTTAATGATCGTGCTATCAATGTTTGCATGGATTTTTCTATAAATCTGATAGAGGGATTGAAAATTGTCAAGGACTTATTTTTCTAATGCTGTTTAGGTAACCCTGACACTTGGTCACTCAAATATTTCTCAATTGACAAATCCAATTTACCTTCGAATTTAAATCTCATGCAACAGACAGTAAATTAATAATATAACCAAATTCGTTTAGAGGCCTCGTTCATTTATTTAAATTCAATGCATCACAATAGATTCAGTTATGATGATGACGGGGAAGGTGACGGTGAGAGCATGATCCTCGACGAAGAAATCGACGAAAACTATGAACCTACAGAAGAAGGTCCGCTTATTACTTACTTTCAGCTATCTTACATACATTTGTTCATTAGAAATCATTGATTATGCCCGCTACCTCGGTATGGACCCAAATGAAGACAAGGACCTTCTTTACATTGCTAAGGAAGGCCTCAAGGCCCCGTTACCTCAGGCATGGAAGCCGATCAAAACCCGCACTGGAGAAATTTATTATTATAATTTTGACACTCAGCAGTCCCAGTGGGAGCACCCCTGCGACGAGCACTACAAAAAAGTCTATATCGAGAAAAAAAAGGCAATTATGATGAAATCTCGCGAACATAAAGCCTCCAAAGCTCGCGGGAGACTCGCAGATGCGCTTTCTCAAGCTCCGGGAGCATCTGAGGCCAGAACCGCTCAAGCAGACGAACGTTTAAACGCTCTTGCTCAAAGTACGGTGCAGTCGCAAGTGTATAATAATTCCCAAGCGCCTCAAAAGACTCATTCGAAAGACACCTCGGGTCCTCTCGAGGCAAGCTTCAGCCAAGATAATGGGTCATTTGTTTCCTCATCTACACCGAATAAGAAGACGGGTGGTGGGGAAATAAAGCCACTGATTAATAAAAACCTCAAATATGGGCAAGTTTTGAACGATGTTGACCTCGATGAAGGTGTTAGTTTCGAACAGGATTATGCGCGGCTTGGAAACTCGAATCTTGGGATGGAGAAACTGAAAAATTCGGAATATGCTGAGATTGACGAAGAATTCAGTCACCAAATTCAAGACTGTCTTGATGATCAAAAACGCGAATTGACTCAGCTGGAGTTCAAATATAAAAGGGAGCTGCAAGCGAAACATGATGACTACGAAAGTGACCTCAAGAAGGATTTAGAAGGACTCAAACTGAAGCTGAGCAGCGGGTTTGAAGCATCACAAAAGCGACTTAACGAGGAGCTCGAGAGCGTGAAGACGGAGATCGCTGCAGAAATGGATCGGAAGTACAAAGCGAAAGAAAAGGAACTAAAAGAGAGAAATGAGAATATTTTGAAACACGAGCAAGAGATACTCGACATGCATGAAGAGCAGTCGGATACTACTACTACATCGCTCAAGGAGCAGTTTGCTGCAAAAAAGAATGTAATTTAAGCGTTTTGTAAAAAGATAATAACCTGATAATGCATACAGCAACTTCTTGAGCAGAAGAGAGAGCTGGAGTTGAACGCTCAGAAGGCAAAAAAAGAGCAGGAGAAATTAAAAGAGAGCATGAAGGATAAAATGAACTTTGTGTTTAAACAAATCGATGAGGACTATAAGCATATGCTCAAAGATGTCGAGGCTGAAGAGATAGCGAAGCAAAGAAAGGAGCTAGAGAACTATCAAAAAGAACTGGATACGAAGCTTGAACAAGAAAAGAAAGTAAGATTACCATTGAAACTCGATGAAATTTATTTATCCAATAGACGATAGTGAATGCACAGAAAAAAGCTCAATCATTGAAGGAAACTAGGAAAAACGAACTAAAAAAGCAGTATGAAAGCAAGTTTGAAGAAGAAAAAGAAAAGATGGAGGAGTATTTGCAGTCGACTATTGCAGCGTTTGAGGAAAGAGAGCGGATGAGGAAAGACTCGGAGATTGCGAAGCAAAAACAGCAAGAATTAAAGGCTGAAAAAGAAAGGCGAATAGCAGGTCAGAAAAAGGAAAAAGAAGAGTTTAAACAAGCCTTTGACCGAAGAACCGAGAATTTTAAGGCGATACTGAAAGAGAAATATGAGGCAGAGAAGCAGGTAAACAATTTGAAGCAACAGAGTTTAAAACTAATGTTATTTAGAATATGGCTGGACAGATCGAGCAAGCGACTGCTGAATATAAGAAAGGTGTAGAAGGCATTCAGACCGAGATCACTGGGAAAGAAGACCTGCTTGCTGAGATAGCCAAATTAGAAAACCAACGCGACGCGATTGAGAACGATCTGCAAGCTGTGGATCTGATCTTATCTGACCAGCGGAGAGAGAATCAAGAGCTCAGAGAGAAAATAGAGGAGGCAAATCAAGAAATTAGAGTGAAAGAAAGTTTGGATAAGAAGGTAAACACTGTTTTTTTCGACTTATTAATTATGAGTTGTAAAGAAAAAACAGCAATATGAGTTTTTGAAAAGGCATATTCAAGAAAGGAACAATGAGATTATCGCGCTCTCAAAAGTTGATAATTTCGTTGCTGCTCCAGCAGGAAAAAGTTCCGTAACGCAGTCGCATGTGCCAACGACACATGTGAGGTTTGGAACAGAGCCCCTTGGTAGCACTTCTTTGTCGCTGATCAAGCTGAAAAAGGACGTTGATGAAATCAAGGCGTTATTTGTAAAAAAAAGAATTAGTTGAGTTTGAAGCGTTACACTTCTTGTGATTAGACACAGTCTGACGTTCTCCGCTTGGCTCAGACACGTGATAATCTTGACACCGATGATCTAAAGCGATTAAATCAGAGTAAAACTTCCGGCGTCAGTTTAGCGAACTCATAATTTTTCTAAGAGTACCGACATACAAGAAGCCCATCGAGAGAAGACAAAATAAGGAAATTAGAGTATAAATTATTGTTCTACTTGACAAAGAAGCTAATCTCATAAAATAGAGATTGGAATAAGAAGCTGCTTGATGAGATCGATCGACTCGATAAGCTTAAGGAACAGCTTGCTAACGATAAGGTGGTGCTTAAGCGCACTCAGGAATATTTAGTTGCGGATCAAGAGAAGTTTAGGCGAGAGTATGCTACCATGAAAATGAATCCTGGGAAGTCTGGGAAATTGTAATTAATTCGTGTTGAATCATTATTAATGCGAGTCTAAAGGAAATCACTGCTTAAGACAGTCAAGACGAATCTCAATAGCCAGGCGATGAGACTGAATGATGATATTCAGAAACTTCGCGAGAACGAAATACAAATCCAGAACCAGGAAAGAGCGCTGAGACGACTCGGCGAAGCCATTGCTAACGCATCGGATAGTGAAGATTTCGGTAATTTGTGCACAAAGATCTCGAATTTACCTTTTTATAGATGATTTGAAGATACTTTACAGCAATTATAAGAAGCTTATAGTCAATTACAAAAATCCTTTCATTACTGATGTAAGAAAGAAAACAAAAACTCCCTCTAAGCTTATTTTTGTTTTTTAGACAAGATCATTGAAAACGGTAGAAGACCCCTTCGTCAATGAGGATCCTGAATCAAGAGAGTTTTATCAGCGCTGGAAGGGAATCCTTACAAATCAGATCACTCTTGAAACTGAGAGTGACTTTGAGAAGCTACCTAGCAGTGATGGTGAGGATCTCAGCGATGACCCGTTGTATGGTCTCCAGGGGAAGTACGAAAAACTGATGAACAAAAAAACGCAGAAAAGGAAGCATTCAGCGCATGATAAAGCGGCTCCTGAGTCAGGCAGTGTGGGCTACAGCTACAACAATCTCCAGAGAATGCTAGATCATAAATTAAACTCAATTGTTCAGGATCCAGACCATTTCTTGGTAAGACGAGAAATTTACAAATCCTCAGACACAAGGCATAAAGTCACGAACGTTTTCCAGGAGCATTCACAATGGCTCAGGTCCTTAAAAATGCAAGTAACTACTCTTCCCAATTTTCCTTATATTAACTTCTATTTACCTCTCATAGCTAAACTCCCATATTTATAACAAGCCCCAGACCGTGACGGTTGGGTCCTACGGCAGGCTTTTCATCTAAATTCGAGGAAATTTTGCTTTTCTACTGCCACTTTAACTTCAAACACTAACATTTTTAGTTTTTCAGTAACCTCTAAATAATCACATGTAACTTGTATATTTCTCCTATTTTCTAGCCTCCTCCCTTCAAGAACATTATTTATTTTCCAAATTTGTTTAAATGGTGATATATAAACGACGGTCAGTGGATTTTCACAACAACTATAATTATCAATCTATGATTTTGAATAATCGTCATGACTAAGCCAATTGTTAAGTCTCCTCTATATAAGTAATTTATCTCTCAGTTTACTATTAAGGTTGCATCATCGATAACTCTCAAAAGAAATCTAATCAGTATATTTTTGGAAGAATAACACCTCTGATAGAGCGTACTGGAACTTCCTCTTCGTTTCTCTTAGCACATACGGCACGTTGATCGGCGTCAACACAGCTTTAAAGTTGTTTGAAAGCGCGTCCTTCAACGCCATCGCAGTCGTGTAGTTCTCTCCGTCTTTCTTCTTCGCTCCGACCCAGTGCTGCTTGTCAGTGAACTGCTCGTCCCAGGCATAAGGGCATGCAATAACGAGAAGTCCTCCTTTATTAATGAACCTATGGACGCTTTGGAGGAAAACAGTTGGGAATCTCATGCGATCGAGTAGGTTGCCAGCGTAAACGAGATCGAAGGAGTTAAACTTCTTGATATCCATATTGCAAGCGTCCTGTTGGAAGAATTGAACGTTATTTTTCATGCTGTCGAGGCCGAGTTTGGTAAGGTCGAACTCTTTGTACTCGAGGATGTCTCCTTCAGCTGGTAAGCAGTAGCGGACTTTGCCTTGTTCTTTGACTCTAACAGCGAATTGGAAGAATCTCGCACTGAGATCTATTCCGGTAACTTCTTCAAACTCCTTGGCCAGCTCGAAGGTGGTTCTTCCAACCGCGCATCCGAGGTCCATGGCTTTCTTGAGAGGGATTCCGAGTGTTTTAGCTGATTGAATGCAGATTTCAGCGCATTTCTTTGGGAAGTTTTCGATTCCGAGGTACTCAGCACCATAGTGGAATTCGATGTATTCGGTCACTGCCTTGTCCGTTTCGTATCTGTTGTCTCTTTGGATCACTGGGTTTTCACTCTCGACGTATCTAATGCCAGCAAATTGGTAGAAATGTCTTCGGAAAGCGTAGCGAGAGTTTCTGATTGACTCATTACCAGTGGAAATCCAAGAGCCTCCTTTGATGAGATTATGTTTTCCATCAAATGTTGGCGTGGAGAAGTCGTCGTAGAGCTCATGGATCTTGAAGCCATCGAAACCATCGAAGTGAGTCTCAGTGTGCTGCCAGACGTTTCCAATCACGTCGTAGAACCCGCCTTTGCCGTTTCTATCGACAGGGCAGCTGGAACCCCACTGTTCTAAATTAATATTGCCAATGGTTGATAAACTCCAAGTAGGTTGATCGAGCCCCTCGTAGAGCAAGTCTCGGAGTCTGTACCATTCGGTCTCTGTTTGTAATCGCAGATTCTTTCCTTCTTTTTTAGCTTTCCAGTTACAAAAGGCCTTCGATTCGAGGTAGTTGGTCTCGACAGGCCAGTCCCAAGGCATATCGATAAGTTCCGTGAAAGAACGATATTTATATAAGGTTCTCCCCTCAGCATCCTTGTAAGGGATCCAGAACAGCGGTCGCTTCATGCCAGTCGATCGGTTCCATTTCCAGCCTTCTTCAGTCCAGTATTCTTCAGTGTCATAACCGCCGTCCTCAACAAAAGCGAGGTATTCATAGTTAGACACCAAATAAACCGAAGCCTTGAACGTACTGAGCTTCTCCTCAAGAGTGCCGTACTCATTATCCCAGCCATAGTATGAGTCGTCTTTTCCAAGGACGACCATGCCGCCTTCAACGCTTTTTAGTTTATTAATTGGGAAAGTTTCAAAATTAATTTTTGGAGTTCCATCATCATTATAGCCGGAGTGCTCTCTGTAAGGACACAGAGAGAATAGCGCCTCAGTATGAACGTATTCGATTGGGAGTCTTCTCATGATAACCGCAGAAGTCTCGAGGTGAATACGCTCGTGCTCAATGCCCATCATCACGATCCAAAAGAAGCTGTCCCATTCAATAGGCAGTGTCAGAGGAGTTTCTTTAATCTTCTTGCAGACTAATTCTCTAATGGCATTTCTGTACTCGCGGACCTCTTTCACCGTTGGCCAATCGTAATGAGCCTCGTTGAGATCGTCCCAGTCCATCTCGTCGACACCGACAGCAAACATCGACTCGAGTTTAGGATTAATACGCTCGGTAATGTAACCTCCCAGCATGAATTTATTCATGAAGAAAGTCGCTGTGTGACCAAAGTAAAAGATGAGAGGATGGCGCAATGGTTCAGCTTTGATGTAATAAGCGCGTTCATCGTGGATGATGGAGAAGAGCTCCTCATATATGGTGAACGTATTGTTGAAATAATCTAAGATTTGCTGTTTTTTTGCCTCTGAAATACCGGTTTTAAGATTAATCGTTCGAGTGTATCGCAACTCGTTTCTTTTGTCAGTTTCCATGAGTTTGGATGTAATACGGCCTTTTCGTAATTGAATTATTACAATTTAGATGCTCTAATTTAATACCTGCTTAAATTTAGTTAATTTAGAATCTAATTCAAGAAGTTCCAGTTCAGTTTTTTAAACGAATGAATCACTCCAGAATTAATGACTATTATAACTTGTAGCAAAACTGCTGTGAGTGATTCGCGAGCAAAGGGAGCAAAGAGCAGGATAATCTTTCGGAACGCATAGAGACAAGGTTTGAACTGAGCAGTGACTTTAAGTAGGGTTTTTAATTTAAGAAGCGCATTAATCTTTCGCAACGCTTGTAACCATGGAAAAATGGGTTTTTTCTATTTGTAGGGTCTTAAGAGTGCTATCGATTCTACTCACGATATTAGGGGGCTAGTATCCCAATTAGACTGTGCTTGAGCTTCTACTAAGTTCGTTCATTGGGAAAAAAAACGCATTTCCACCACTTGTTGAAATGATGTGTGTTTTTTTTTATCATTGGGTTAAGGAAAAAAAAATCCGATCTTCTCAGGAGAGAAAAGGTTGATACGTGCTTAATTAATAATAGGACCTCAAAATAATCTTGATATCAATCAGAGCATCATCTAAGCTTGCAAGAAAGGTAGCAGCTCGAACCACCCAATTCAACAGTAGTCCTTCAGCTGGAAATGGAAAATCTGACTGTGCTTGCGCTTGAAGGAATAGCAGTACGTGTCGATGAGAATCGTAAAATTGTCTTTCTGAAAATTTAATTGTCATGTGTGCTTCAAGTTGATTTTATTCGAATCTTAAATTATCGATTTTAGTTCTCACTCTCACTCAAAAACAGTTTTTATCGGCAGCCTTGCCTTTGAAATTTTATTCATAATTTCGCATTCCATAGCCATGCTCTCGCATTAGCAAAATCAATTAGCAGGGAAACAATCAATTTGTGACTCATTGTTGGCATGATTAGCCTTGATCAGAAAAGAGTGAATTCACATGCTTGTAGCTCCCAATGCCTTCTTTCCTGAGAAATTAGATGGTTTCAATAGGATGCTCGAAAAGTACAAACGAATTCCCGGGCCTTTTTCTTTCGAAATTTTGTTGAATAAAATTTTTCCGCGGTTTATTTCCTGAAGATCAAAGCTGTATCTTCGAGAAAATTTAGAGATTCTCTGGGTGAATGAAGCTATTGGTTAAATCGATAAAGGGCGATTTGCACGAGCTGGAAGTTGAGTCGTCAACAACAGTATCATTATATACAATGGATGATGGAAGTCTTATGATCATTGCTTAAATAGATAGGAGATGTCAAAAAAATGCTGAATGAACAGAAGGGATTTGAGATAGCACTTCAAAAGCTGATTTTAAGAGGTAAAAATACGACGGATGGGCAGACCATGGAGAGTATTGGAATCAAAGACGGTGATTTTATCGTATTAATGATGAGCAAGGTGAATAAATCAAAAAAATAGTGGGGATATTGATATTTATTACAGCAGAAAATGCACCAACCACAGCCCGAGCAAACCATCGAAAAGAAGGCTCCAACAGAACAGCCACAGATGCAAAGGTATGAAGTCTATTATAAAATGTATCAGAAACATGGGTTATTGGTAGCCAATCAGAAGTAGCGACTGAGCTGTTAAACAGTAACTCCAAAACCAATTCTACGACAGCAAATCTCCGTAAATTTTACAAAGGTTGTTGTTGATTACTAAAATTATTTGTTTGTTGCTCAGCTGCTGATTACAATGACAGAGCATCGACTCTAGTCCACGGAGAAGAGCTTAATAAGGTAGTCAACAAATCTTTCGATCGACTTACGGCCCAAAATTAGACAGTCGATGAAATTTGCGCTATGGGATTTGAAAAAGAGCAAGTATTGAAGGCCCTCAAGGCAGCTTATAACAATCCTGAGAGAGCAATTGAATATTTGTTTAATGTAAATGGAATGTTACTCGATTTGATCTGACTAAGAGCTGTGAACTAGGGAATCCCTGAAACGAAACCTCAGCAACAGCAGGAGCCGGCAGGAGGGGAAGGTACCTCAAGAGAGTTTGGAGGTTCTCGGCGTCAATCTAACCCACAAGGTAAGGCTAGCTTAAAGCAAGAAAACTGATCTAATGTTATTCAAGCTGAGAACCCTCTCACTGCTCTAGCTAGCAATCCGATGTTTGGCCAACTTAGATCAGCAGTCCAGCAAAACCCTATGCTGTTGCAAGCGATCCTTTCTCAGCTCGCGCAAACTAATCCTCAAATGTTCCAATTAATCTCTCAAAATCAGGAGGAGTTTATAAAACTGCTTATGGATGATGGTAATTATCTTTTCTATTTTGCTTTGTTGCAAACTAAATATACCTTCCAAGGTCCAAGAGGAGGTAGTGATAGAGTGAGAGATCCTAATACGGTACGTGTGACTACACAGGAGAAAGCTGCTATTGATAGAGTAAGCATTTAGGAATTGAGATGGGTGCTCATGTGGTTTGTGTAGTTGGCAGCGCTTGGATTTGATAAGCGGTTAGCTCTTGAGGCTTATCTTGTTTGTAATAAAGATGAAAATCTCGCCGCGAATTATTTATTTGAAAGGCAGCTTGAAGAAGGAGGAGACTCAGCAGGTGAACTCACAGCGAATATTTTGAAAGTAATTATGCTTAGTAGTAGGAGGTGATGCAAGTGGTCAGCAGCAGCCTCAACAACAAGGCGAGCAGCAACAGCAAACTACCAGCAACGAAAATCAACAAGAAAAGGAAAAAGATAAAGACGATGATGAAGATGAAAACCTTTTTGAAGGAAATTAAATCAAATATTTCATACTGTCTATAAGAGTGTAGAAATTGTTTGAGAAGTTCTTTCAAGCTCTTAGGCTCTGATAATTGCATGTTTGCATAGAATTTTATTAAATAACATGTATATTTGTTTCTTAGGTATGCCAGCTGCATCATATCAATCTAAAGTTTTCACCTCAGAGAGAGAGGGAAAACAATCGGTGTTCACGGAAACTATCATGCCCTTTTCTTTAAGAATTCTGCCTAGAGCAATCTCTGAAATTAATTTCAAATTTCTTAGATATTAACGCTATAAATACTTTGGCAAAATTTGTGACATACTCTAAATTGATGAATCCTTCACAGCTGACTATTATTCAGTCATTTATTTCCTTTTAGAAAAAAATATCATAGCTTGAATTTGTTCTACTTACCAGGCCAAACCAGATAACATCCTTTATTCAGTGAACTTGAGATAGTTGTTTGAAAATATTATCAAAGCAATGATGCCATGAAATAACAAAATTAAAACAAAGAAAGATGCACTGCGATTATTTGCTTAGCATCTAGTGTGTTTAATTGGAAACTTCGAACGCAGCTCATTAAAGGACTAACCATCGTAGCTTGCCTCAACACACATGAAAGAGGAAATAACTCATTAAATTCGTGAATAATCCAAATAAAATTGGTTTATAATTAAAGAGGCAAGGGAGATCTTAATCCATGCAAAACGCAAAGGATCAAAGTGAAAACACTGACAGCGAGCAGCTTGCTTCTCTTGAGAAGAACATCGAGCAACTTCTCTCAGGTTTCCCATAATTTTTCTACTCTTTCGTTATCCATTTTCAAATTTAGAAGATCAGCCTAGTAATGACATTACAAACACCTCAGAAACCTCTTCAGAACAAACCGAAGAGAGCACCAGTCTCAAGGAGTCCTATCCTTCTACTCAACTACTCCAACGTAGCCTAACCTTCAAAATTTCCCTTGAAATTAACCTGAAAATTTTGTAGAAGCATCAGATTTGCAAATCTCCACAGAGACCAGTCCTGACAACTTGAAAAGCGGTGAGGTCCCAAGCGAAACGAACCGTAAATTTCAATTCTCATTCGCAAATTTATTAAAAAGATGTTCTAGCCTCAAGACCACAGCAAGAGGTCAAAAAGAAAACAAAAGAAGAATTCATCGCAGAAAATCGTGAAGCAGGTACACCCCCTATTGCTCATTCGCATTAAGCTGATTTCTCACAGCGAATCAACTCAATCTCGCCTTCAATATCCGCAAGGACAGCTACGATTCTCCGGCGCTTAACCCGATGCATAAAAGCTCGGTTGATTCTCTGTATCTTGTCTCACGAATGGCAAGCACAAGTGACCCTAGCGCATCTGAACCCAGCTAACTAATCTCCTTTACAGTGAATCGATTTACTGAAGAAACCTCCCCGACTACGGCGCAGGAACTCAGCAGAAATATCAATTGGCTGGGGGTTGTAGAGGATATGCTCTCGTTTAGTATCCTAGACTGGGGAAATCTACAAGTGCGGTTCAAGGATCATTATCACCTGATTAAATCAGGTTTCTAGCAATGAGTGATAGTTAGATTTTAATTATTCTTGTTGTTGATAGAGGTGGCGTCTCGAGAAGCGATTATGAAGGATATCAACAAGCTAAACAACGACTATAATAACACGCATTTGAAAATCAAAGAATCGAAGGACCGAATCAATAAGAAATTCCAAAATGTAAACGCATTACCTTTGTGCCGTTGCGAAAACACACAAAAAAATTATTAGGAAGACTGGAAGGAAGAGGAAATCACGAAGGTAATCCTCGATGATCATGCCATTGGTTTCGGAGACGCGTATACATTTATTAAAGGGCTGTTATTCGCGATATATGAGAACCCCTTGATATTGGTGACTATAGTGAAACATAATAGCGAGTCCTACAAGCTTCGGGTTCTCGAGGACACTCTATGTAATCATTTCTACGAAGACCTGCTGCTTGATGCGAAATATGATGTGGGTCTCATTCGACTTCTCGCAGAGCTTCTCAAGGTGAGTCTCTCCCACCAATTCACTTTAAAAGCTTTCCTCTGCAGATTGAATTTGAGAGAGCCGAAAAGTTTACCGATTTGTACACCACCGGCAATTTCTCGGATAGGATGATGTCGTCATATGTGCGAAGAAACGAGTGCATTAAATTCGCGAAAACTCTGCTGAAAAACTCTCTGATGCTTATCGCCTACGAAAGAGAACTTCTAGCCATAAATAATATCAAAGAGTACGTCTGACGCTCCCATTAGGAATAGAATAACGGGTTATTTCATTAGAATGGAGGCAGCTTTAGCCAGAAAAATGAAATCTTCTTCAAGAAGTGATCGAAGCTCCCATACTCTAGCACCAACGACTCTCATGAGCACCAAATCGGAAATCGTGAGACCGAGCTTTCTACCCGAAGGAAAGCAGCAAACTTCAGCTCCAAATCGATCGAATCGCCAGCGCACGAGTACAATCACTGTATACGCAGAGCTATTTCGAGACTCGGCTGAAGGATCGGCTCAAGCCAACCAGAAGGAGGAGGGAACGCCCACCCATCCCACCAGAAGCACCCATCACCACTCAACTTACCACGCGCATTCTCTGTCTCAGAGTACTCGCACAGAAAGCCAGTCCGTGAAATCCACGCGATCGAATTCCGGTAGCAGGAAGGAGGAGGTTAAGGAGACTACTAGGGAGACAGGTAGAGGCAGGGGATGGAGGAATGGAATAGACGTGAATAAGCTTATTGGTCGCAGAGACTCCACAGGTATAACGCTTTTCGTTTCAGTCCTCCGCGCGGAGAACTCATCTAATTGAATATTAAAGCTCTACCGTCTTTTATTGGACGTTCGAAGAGGAACAGAGATAATACGACGAGTCAGTCAGAAGTCCCAATCGACCCAGAAAAATCATTTGAGCTTGTTGTTGACGAATCGCGGACTCCAAAAAGCCAGCCGTACTGATAAGATTCTTTGACCTTACAAAATAATCCTCAATTGATTTGATTAGGCCTATGGAGTATACAAACGAGTATTTTGAAAAGGATCCAGAGCTAAAACGGCTTTATCAGGAGCGGCTAGCGAAACTCCAAGCTTTTGTTAGCAGCTTAATCACATCGATTTTTGAGAATGTATACAACATGCCCACTGGGCTCCGAATTGTGTGCAAGATTATGCTGAAGCTCTCGAAAAGCAAGGTAATTTCTGATTCCTGAATTTCTCCGTTCAATATTTTTTATTCTGTTACCATAGTTCCCAAACCTGACGAGAAAGGAATATCATAATATTCTTGGAAATTTCCTATTTGCGAAATGGATAATTCCATTCTTTCTCTCCCCAGAGCATTACGGAATCGTCGATGACTTCCAGAAGAAAGACGTGATCAACAATAACCTCATGGAGGTCAGCAAGGTCCTCAAAAGAGTCTTTTTCCAGGATTATTACTCGAAAGATGATATCCTTTGTCCTCTGAACTGGTTCATCAAGCAACTTAAGTAAACAGTTGATTATTAGAGTGAAACTTATAGCTTTTTTTTACATTTCTATAGTCCTTCGATTGAGGAGTTTTACACTGAAGTTTGCGACGTCAACGACCAGATCATCGAGGATATTCTCAGTGGCAAAAACATTTCGCAAGGCAAAGACCGCATAACATCTCGATCGATTACTATTTCGGTGTACGAGATCCAACTTCTCGTGGAGAACATCACGAAATTTAGCAAAGAAGTCGGCGAAGTGAGCAAAAGCGCTGTAAAACACGCTGAAAGGTAATGATCCCAGCTCTTTTCGTTTTAAACTATGATCATTAACGATTTCAGCATAAAATACTACAACGAACAAAGCCCAATTTTTGTTGATAAGATCGATCCAGCGACCAAACAAAAGCTCAAAACAACCCAAGCTTATGTTAATTTTTTCGATCTGGTTGTCCCACCTCGACTCTCTGGGCACTATCTTGAGGAGTTCAACCGTATCCAGAATTACCAAAAGGATATGAGTGAATCAGAAAAGGTAAATTCTGTTTTTTGGTGTTCGTTTCCTCTAAATCCAATGCGCTTTAGTTGTTAGCCAAATCGAAATACCTGCTGAAACAAGTGCTTATCAACATCGAAGATCTCCGTAATCTCAGCAAAATGTCCGCGAGTAAAGACCTCAATATCGAGGAAGTACTCGAAAAATACCAGGAAGTAAACATCTCTGCTGCAACAACCTTCCTAATGATATATAAATCCTTAGAAACTCTATGCTAATGAGGTCAAAGTAAACACTCAGAAAGAGAAAGCTCCTGTGCACATTTCAGCGAGATTCCTCTTGACAAATATAAGAAAACTCGAGAAGTTATATCGAGAAAATAATTACCAGAAGATGTACAATGAAATGGTGACCGAGTTCAAAGACATGATCTATACTCTGAACGAAAACATTGTCGAGGCGAAGCTGCAGCTGCTAAAAGGACTAGATACTGTGACGAAGAATTACCTGGCGCTGAAGGATTTGCATGAGAAGAAAAAGAAAGCGATTAAAAAGACTGTGGTGCGTGAGTTTATTCAGACGGTGAGAATATCGCTCTGTATTACAAGTCCCGTGACAAGGAAATGTTTTGCTACGCCGCAAGCGAACCCCAATCAAAGAGGGATGTCGAGGTCATCGATTCTGCAGCCGGTCCAACATGAGAGTCTTAGCAGCCCGAAGATTGTTATTCTCAAGCAAAAGGACTGTATTCATGAAAGATTCGCTTTTATGAAAGAGTTGACGAGCAACCTGGCGTCGTTAGCAACGCTTCAGGACCAGCACTCTGGACCAATGAAGCTTGATTCGCAGCTGCTAAAGGGAAAGCGAGGAAGCACAATGAATGCTATGGGAGAGGATTACTTCAATGAGAAGTCATCTCATTGCACCACAATCAATGAGTTAGCTTATACCTTATGTATCAGTGCTTATGAAAACTTTGTGTAGGTTCATCGAGGTGTTTGGAAGCATCCCTGAGGTGCAAGAATCAATCAAAGAGTTCATCGACAGTGGCGGAAACTCTGATAAATATGGGTAGCTTTAACATCAATAAATGAGATTTGCTGAAAGTTTTATTGCATAGAGTGAACGAAGCGTTCAGTTTGTACCTTGACAGTATCTTCGACCTGGTGAAGAAGATGTTCCAGAATCTGACCGAGGAAGAATACAAAATGATCATGGATGAGATCGAATGCTATATCACAAAAAGACTTTATCCAAAGTACGTTAATGTTTCCATAGTTAACGTGTTTTCTAATGGGAATTTTTTTAAAGGGTGTTCCCGAGCCAAGAAACGTACAACGACCAGGCCTTTTTAGCCAGAGTAAGAACCTTGGAATGGGTTAATTTCGATTATCTGGAAATCCCGGAGAAAAACCGTTGTCCTGAAATGTGGGAATATGCTGCAAAACGTAACGAGCACATTTCCCTGCTGAATACCTAATCAACTAATACAATCTCCATAGTCTTCTCTCAGATTGACAATAAGTGGACACCGCTGGAAAAGCTTGATTGCATGATCGAATGCTTCAAGTGTATAGTTCAGGTCTCGGGGCTCGCCTCAACGAAAGAGTCTAGCGCCGGAGCCGATGAAACACTTCCGATTCTCATCTATGTACTGCTAAAAGCAGCTCCAAAGCGAATGTACTCGAATCTTAAGTATAACTTGCACTTTTATGCTTCAGGCTTAACACTGCTTTAGCTTTATCTCAGCGTTCCGTCACTCGGGCAAACTTCTCTCAGAGGCCGGATTTTGCCTGACGAATTTCAAATCTGTCACCTCATTCATTGAAAGTCTCGATTACCGCTCTCTAAAGATGAACCAGACTGATTATGATAAGTAAATAAACGTTTTGGTGTGACCTTTAAGCTCATTCAATTAGGAAAATATACGAATATGAGGTAAAGTACCAAATCCACTTCATGAAGACTCGTACGCGGTCGGAGAGACAGCCAATCAATTTAAAAGAATTTAGAAGCACTATTGATGTCCAAAAATTAAGAAAAGAGATCTTAGAGGAATCGTGAAGCCTCTTCATCGTTCGAATAGACTGATTTTCATCACTTTTGTTTGAGAGATCTATTTCGTTTAATTTCCTTTGACAGATTTCAAGAGCGATGAAATCGACCCATATATTTTTCTCCTATTTTTTTGGGATTTTTATTTAAATATATGAAGTGGTGGCATATATCTATTCCAATCTGAATCAATGAAAAGCATTTCGTTAGACCAAATCTCTTTGCCATGTAAAATTTAGTCTATTACCACAAACAAACAAGAGTAATCGACATGATCGATAAGTTATTGCAATTAAATTCGTAAGGCCAATAACATTAACTGGCTTTCTTGGCGTTGGGATCAGCGCCTTCCTGGCTGTCTGTTACTTTTTCTTCAGGATTTTGAGCATTTTTCTCTGGTTCACCTTCAGATCTTATGCTAGTATTGGTTGAAGCATCTGAAGGCTCATGAGAATCGTGGTGAATTTCTGCTTTGAATTCCTCCTCTGTGTCGTTGGAGTGCCCAGCGTTCGGGTCTACCGCCTTCTCCCATTTCTCCCATTTGATCATCTCATAGTTCTTCGCTTCATCCTTGATGTTGACCAAACTAGCGATTTCTTTGCTTTCGACTTCGAAAATAAAATTATAGAAAGCAGGTCTCGTTTTGTTTTGGATATACCTTCAGTTTTTTTAAACACGAGATCGATGAAAAACTCTTTGGAAACTTCCATATCTCCTGATATATCAATTTCTTCCTAAAGGAAAATAGTCAATGAGCAGGAACTTCAAGCTTGGTGATATACCGCTTTAAATCTCAAAACGTCATCCAGCACAAACGCCGTGTTAGCGAAGATTCTAAAAGCGGAAATTCTCTCAGCGTCGCTGTGGTAGTGCCTGCAGCGGATGAGGAAATCATCTTCTAATTCGGTATGTATATCGAAGCGAATTGATAAGTCATCTTGTCTGTACCCAACCAGCTTTTTCTGCCTTCAATTTCAATGAATTAGATGAAAACTTAAAGTCCATAGATAGCTACTGCGCGAGGTCGTTATAAACGATTTTCGAGTTTCTGAAAATTTGTATATAGGGAATAAAAGACTCAAACGTCCTCTGTTGATATTTGATTGTCGGGACCTCGCTTAATATTATTTTCTCAAGAACGAGAACATTCGGGTTCGGCTATTCAAATGTCAATTTGCCTTGTCAACATGTTGATAGATTACTTTGATGCCGTTCAACAGGTTTGAAAAATATGTGAGGTACTTATGTTGCGAAGCGCTAAGGACACTGTTTTCATCCTTTCCTAGCCTCTGTTGAAGATTTTAAGCCATGGGGTGAACGGTAACTGCTGTATTTACTGTGCAGAAGATAGAGAGCGCTTCGAAGGGGTTATTCGTCCTTCTCATTAGGGTCAACAGACAAGAGACTTGCAATGCTGTTCTTCCCGGGGCACCGTGACAGTGGATCACAGCAATATTCTCACGATCGGCATTCAGCCATTCCATCATGTTTTTGCAGATTGAGAAGATCATACTCAGCGGAGGGCATGGGTAACCGATGAAATTATAGTCTGCAACCTGAGAGGATCGAAATACATAAAGAATTCCCGGAATGCAAGAGCAATTACGTTGTTTTTAAATAAAGTTGTATCGTATGTATGCTCGCTGAGGTTCCAGACATAGAATTTTCCATTGCTGATCTCGCTCAAGGTCCTTACAATTTTTTCTGAGTTTTCTTTCGTTGGAAAAGTTATCCAATATAGCCGCTCATCAATGAGGATGACGTCTCTTTCTTGGCCTTCACCTTCATCGTCATCAGAGTTCTTGAAGCCAGTAAGCGACCAACTGATTTTCGAGCTCAGCTTATTTTTCAATATTACTTCAGTGGTGTTTTTGGCTATAGTCTTTAAGGCTGGTGTGACCTGAATTGGATCAAATTCATTGAGAATAGGTGTATTGGGAGGGCAGGATACGCTTTTAAGTTTGCTTTTGAAAAAATCCATTCAGTCAAGGATTTTCGATTCTTCGTTGCTTCTGTGGAAGATTTTTATTTGTGTTCTTATTAAAAAACGATAAAATTTTGCTAATCGATGAAGAGTTGTCGTCTTTAGTCAAATATAATAGGGGCTGGAGATCAAATAAATACGATTATGAATTGGATTCTTTCTTGGTATAGAGATGGAACAAAAAGGAAATTACGCTTTGAGAAATAATTGGTAAGAATATTGTTATTCTCATTGAGACAAATCTCATTATCTATCCATATGCCGATATTCTAGAAAATTAATAAGATCCGTTTCTCTCTCGTTCTCTCATATTCAGCTGTGATATATCTTCTAACCATACAGATAGTACGATTCCTATGATCAATCGCTCTCAAAAGCATAAATTTTCATTATTAATTGGATAGCATCAAACTGTTCAATCTTAATTAAATATTGGTTAAATAAAAAAAAGTGTTTAGACTCGTAGAAGCAAACGTTTGACATTTATCAGCATGAAACCTTAGCCCTAATTTTAAAAAAAAATCAGCATGATATTCATCTAATGAGTATATAAGTTGAATATTTCATCTGCAAGCTGAATTGCTTACACCAAGCGTTTTGTCAATTTTGATTACCTTCATGTAAAGAGTGATCCCCACTTATATACTTGAATTTCGTGCTCACTAGAGAGCAGTACAGTTGTCCTTAAACTCATATCTATTTGGTTTATTAAAAAAATCTTGGGGGTATATGACTGACATAGTAACTCGCTTCTAACGAATTTGTTTCTTAATTATCAAGGAAGTTTTCACATACCGAAGTTTGGACAACAGAATAAAGTTATATCTTAAAAAAAAATTTAAATGGAGCAACATTCTGACCCTTTCGCACTTTACCAAGAACTGCTCTTTACCTCTTTTGACAAGATTCAAAAGGTCCTACCCAAGAAGTACAAACAAATCAAAGAGCTCATCGTTAAGTCAACCGGTAGAGCAGCTTTTTCGTGAATAAATTCATAACTTCCTACCCCATAGAGCAAATAAAGAGCGAGAATGCTAGCACTATGAACGCAAACAAATATTTTATCATCTACAAGTTCTGCATGGAAACGAAAAACAACAAGCTCATCGAGATATCGCTCTATTATATTCAGGTTTCACGCAAAATCCCCCTAAAAGCTAATAAATTCGATGAATTAGAAATTGATTTCGCATGGATTCATGGACTGTAACTGCAAGGACTACACTTTCAATCTCCACATCGAAGAGTACGTGAATCCGAACAAGGAAGCAGAGAAACAACCTGACAAGAACAGGAAATTAATTGACGCTGTAGTAGAGGCGATTTGTTTTACTCAATATGAAAAGGACGAGGCCATCCAACTGCAAGTATTGAAGGTAATTCATCGGATTGTTGGGACCGAGCCTTAATTTCTCTTGCTTTTTTTTTTTTGAAGGCGTTGCTGACGATCGTCACAAGCTCTCGTGTCGAGGTTCATGATAAGAGCCTCTTGCTGGTCTTTAAGACTTTCTACGCGATTAATATCAGTAATGACAGCTAATGCCTTTTCGAGTGAGGTTAACACTGTTTTAGCGAGCAAAAACACCGTGAATCAGACAACAGCTAGAGCAGCATTGAACCAAATGATCAGCGTAGTGTACCAGCGCATGGAAGAGCACAATATGGGGAAGGAGGAATGGCAAAACTTCCAGAAACACAGTGCACAGAGCAATAATAACTCAATGGTTATTCATCCCTCAGAAACCGAGACTTCAAGGATTGAAAAGGGAAGCCACCAGACAGAGCAATCAACAGTTCAAAACAATGAGGAACAAACCATAAACACCGAGGTTAATCGAAGCGTTAATGATTCTGCCTTGGGTTCAGACTCCAAACGTTCAGCATCGACAAAAGCCGGCGGGATCGTTCTCTCTAAATCACTGGAAAGCCAAGAATCGAAACCGGCGCAAGGCGATTCTAAAATGTTGTCCCTTTTGATTGAAGGCTACGTTTCAAAAGCTGTGCAAAATCTCGTCGATGATGTCGTTCTTTATGACGCTAAGATCCAAAAGCTTAAAGAGAACGCCCAGAAGGATCCTAACAAGGACCCGAGCAAATTAGAGGAGGAATTGAATATGCTGCAAATAAAGAGCGTGCCGCTAACTATCAATTCCGAGGACTCGAAGTTTTTGAGGAGCATTGATGCGAAAGCAGAGAACGAAAAAGGGATCAAATCAGGCTTGTTTGGCTGGTATGACTGTTCGTGTTGTTAGATGTCTTTAATGTGACTCTTAGGTGCTTTCACTGCAGAAACCCAGCGGAACTCTATTGCAAAGACACCCGAGTTCCTATCTGTTCTGTAGAATGCAAAATGAAGCATTTAGATGAAATTGATGAGATTCAAGCCCTCCAGACTGGTGCGCCTGTCGAGAGCAAACGAGTGAACATCTATCTGCATGACGGTGTGCAGCTGTTCAAACTTATTGCAAAAATGTCAACCAAAGACGACCTTCAGTAGAAAAAATTCCCGTTCAATGTAGTAAACTAATATTGAAAAAAATAGACAATACGGCCTGAAAAGTAAGATCCTTATCCTCGAATTGCTCCGAGGGTTGCTCGAGAATCCGGGCCCAACCTTCCTCGCTCGAAAGGAGTTTGCTGAAGTTGCTAAAGACTATCTCTGCGAGAGCATTTTGAAAAATTCAGTGAGCGCGGATCGACCAGTCGTAATCTTGAATCTCGGAATTTTTGTTTGCTTGGTAAGATTTAAATGCATTACTTATCCTCTTATCCCTGCATTCCCTATAGGTAAACCACTTCAGACATCATTTGAAGCAGGAGATTGCTGTTTTCATCAATAGCATCTTCCTGAAGATGTTGGAGAGCGGAAATAGCACTTACTACCACAGATTGCTCGCTTTGCAAGTTATTAACAAGATTTCGCAGAGGGCGATTAACATGATTGAGTTTTACGTGAATTACGATTGCGATGTACACCAAATGAATATTGTTGAGAGAATGGTGGAATTCCTTGGGAAAATTGCCCAGGGAAAATACTCGAAGACCGAGTATAACACAATCATCCAGCCTACTCAGGAGTATACGCTGAAGACTCTTGCATTGGATTCGATCGTTTCGCTTTGCAAGTCTCTGGCGAAATTTACTGAGGACATTGAGAACCAGAACAAAATAGGCAAAAGCCCGACTTCGGTTAAACCTAACCAGACCGCTGCGAACGGAAATGATAACCCAGACGATGATGTGTCATCCGATGAAGAGACTAAGGATGAAAACATGGGAATGATTGAGAAATCAAAAATGAAGAAAAATGAGATTCAGAGAGCGATCTTTAAGTTCAACATTAAACCCAAGGCTGGCCTAAAGTACATCTATACGCTAGGGCATCTTAAAGAAGAGTAATTGTCTTACTTTGAATTGGTTCTAATATAACTTACCCTATGCATAGTCCGAAGGAAGTAGCTCAGTTCTTAATGAAATACCATGATAACCTGTCGAAAGAGACACTTGGCGATTACTTCGGAGAAGAAGCTCAATTCAATATCTCAGTAAGCAATTCTTTGGTTCTTGATGGGGATAATAAAATCTTTTCATCCCTTCTAGGTCCTTGAAGCGTTCACTGATCTGATCAGTTTCAAGAAAACCACGATCGATGAAGGAATGAAACACTTTTTGACGTTCTTCGACCTTCCCGGTGAAGGACAGAAAGTCGACAGAATCGTCCAAGTCTTTGCGAGGAAATACATTCATGATAATCCGACTACCGTTTATAAATCTTCTACGGCCGCATACACGCTGTCTTACTTGTTGATGATGCTTCAAACTTCTCTGCATAACCCACAAGTCACAGAAAAGATGACCTTGCAGCAATTCGTGGACCTCGCCAGAGGAATCAACGACGGTGAAAACCTCCCTGTCGAAGAACTGAACGGCCTGTATGCTCGCGTACAAAAATGTCCTTTGGCAATACCTTCATCTGAAAAAGCGAAGCAAAACTTGTAAATACTTCATAAGGAAACCATCCCTTACTTTACAACTTCTTTAGGTTGGCTAGTGCCCAAGCAAGCTTGAAGAAAAAGCAAGATTTATTCATGAAGGAGTCTGAGAATATGATCCAACAGAGCAAAGAGCTGATTAAGAAGGGACACGACAGCCAGTTTATTCGAGTGCAAAGTACAGAATACATCCGACCCTTGTTCTCGATCATGTGGAGTCCTTTGCTCGCAGGATTCAGTGTCTTGCTCGAGCAGAACGACGACCCGAAGATCATCCAGCTCTGTTTAGAAGGATACTCATTGAGCATTTACCTCGCAGGACGGTATGGACTCGATGACGAAAGAGATACTTTTGTAATGAGTCTTTATAACTTCACTGGACTGAAGAAAGGCTTCAAGTAATTCTTTACTTGCTTTGGCTGTCAGTGCTAATTTTTGTTGTAAAACAGCCCAATGCACAAGGATATTAAAGAAAAGCATCTCCAAGCAACAAAGACCCTTCTGCAAATTGCGACTAACCCTAATAACTTCTTGAAATCCAGCTGGGGCTCCATTATCGAGTGCTTGAGCAGAATTGATTATTTCGTGAACCTGAACATCTCTAGCAAACGCGATTCGAGAGAACTCGATCCGCAAGAGTCTCATGAGCTGATGATCGGCAATCTGCTGCGATCGGCGATTGACCCGAATCTGATCGAGCTCGTGTTCAGCAAATCGAGTCTTTTTGTCGTCGATGAAATCATCGCGTTTATTTCAAATCTCTGCGCGATTTCAGAGTATATCTATTTATTATTCTACCCGCAGTTTTAATCATTTCCTTCCCCCTTTATAGACAAGAGCTCAAAGGCGCAAATCCAAGAACCTATTGCCTGCAGAAGATGGTCGAAGTCGCTGAATACAACATGGACCGCGTGAAATTCGTTTGGCAGAAAATTTGGAACCTCATGAAGGATCACTTTGGCAAAGTCGGCTGCCACCAAGACTCTTCGGTTGGTATGTTTGCGGTTGATTCACTGAAGCAACTTGCTGCGAAATTTCTCAGAGTAAATTCAAAACTGTCCATTCATTTATTGACATCAACTATTATAGAGAGACGAGCTCAGTAGCTTTGACTTCCAGAAAGAGTTCTTAAAGCCATTCGAAACTATCTTTGCCAGTCTCTCGAACGATAAACTGGAAATTAAGATTCTCATTCTCAGCTGCATTGACCACATTATTTCGCACTCAAAAGACAGAATCCGCTCAGGATGGAAGTAAATCCGCCCTCTTCTTGCGTGGTATTGATGAATCTGCTTATTAGAACGATCTTTGACGTGCTTGGCTACAGCGCTGATTCAGATAACCCAGAAGTAGTCGAAATGGCCTTCCATGTAATAACCTCTCCCAAAACCAAATAACCTAATCCCTTTTTTTGCTTCTTCCTTAATTAGATTATCGAAAAGCATTTTTCTTCTGATCTCTCGCCTCTGAAAGAGAGCTTACTCGAATATCTGCATGTCCTACTCAAGTTCATGAACTGTCGCATGGAAAAAATCAGTTTTAATTCCGTCGCGCTTATTCAGCAAGGCATGAGCTTCATTGTTAAGGCGCAAGGGGACAAGAAGGAAGACAAAGAAACTCCTAAAGTCGAATTGGTGAGCCCATTGAAGTCAAAGCCAGCGGATGCCGAAGAAGGAGCTGAGGAGAAGGAAGTTACATCATACTACGGCCTCACGGAAGACTCTTGGCTGTCGTTGCTAGGGAAGCTGGCCACAATGGCAACTGACTCAAGGCCGAAAATCGCTAACACCAGCTTGCAGACCTTATATACGATATTGAAAGAAAACGGAAGCGTTTTTACTCATGATTTCTGGCAGATGATTATCAGCGGAGTCATCAAGTTGCTCTTCGATGAGCTCCAATTCTCGTTCCAATCGAAGAAATACAGCAGCAAAGACCAGTCGTACGAGTTTTTGAAACAGAACTGCAAGCAGGCCTATAGCAAAATGATTGATATTTACAAACTCCACCATTCAAAGCTGAAGGATTTCATGCCGGAGTTTCTGAGCATAATTGTGAATCCGATGCAAAATCCGCATGAGTCTCTAGCAAAAATCAGCATCGAGGCATTCAAAAGCTTCGTGGCAAATGTTTCGCCTTATTTCGATGAGAACGCTTGGAACCGAGTTATCGAGTCATTGGAAAAAGTCATACAAGCCACAACTCCATCCTTAGTACCCCTCATTCCAAATAAAATATGTTTTTAATGCGTTGTTATTCACAGCTTATCGAAGCAATGAACTCAGAAGCTTTGAAGGCTGCGAGCCAAGAGGTAATAGAGGACCATGTCACATTTTGATTGAAAAAATATAATTATAGAAAAAACTTGTGCCTTTGAAATGGAATTTTGATGAAACTGTCACAAAGTGCGTTGTGCAGCTACTTATGATAACAGTGATGAAGGACTTAATCGACGAGCACTATGACAAGCTCAAAGAGGAGGTAACTGCTGTTTATCCTACAATTGTTGTACTAATAACTCCTTCTAGCATATCAACCAAATGCGATCGATTCTTCAAAACTCCTACGATTTTGCCCGATCTTTCAATGAGCAATTATTTATTCGATACTCCCTTTGGAAAAACGGTAAAAATTTTACTACGGAAGTCCCTCTCATTAGTAATATTATACAGGCTTCATGAAAGATATGAACCATTTGCCTGGACTTCTCAAACAAGAAAAAGAAGCCTTAGCCACTCAAACACTCCTATTGTACCAACAGTGCATGTCAGCGCAGGAAGAAGAGAAAAAGAAAGAGTTCCTCGATAAATTTTTAGAGTAACCGCCTCATTACCCTGTTGCTGAGATATTAAAACTCTTTCTTTTTAACAATTAGCAATGCATTGGGCATTATGAAAGCGTACTCATCGAAATACGACGACTTGGTTCTCTTGCTGCAAGAAGAAGCGGCAAACAAAGGGAATCATAAAAAACCCGAAGAATCTGAGAATCTCGATCAGACGCTGAAAAGATTGAAATCTCATGAATTGGAACGCGAGATTGTGAACGTAAAGAGCACTCTTTCGACGGTGATAGTACCAAAGCTGATTGAGATTGACGTTCAAAGCGTAAATTGTGGAATTATTGAAGTGTATTTAAAAATTGGTTGATAGTTAAAGGGGAGATCAAAGGAAATCGTAGAGCAATTGATCAATATCAATGGAAACAGTTTGTCGATTTTAAGTCATCATTTGAAAGAAGAATCCTCAACGTTAGATAAGAACGAAGTGTTGCCAGAAGAAATCGATCGCATGATAAAGAAGCTGCTTTTGAAGTTTTTTGATGTGATGCAAGCGTCGTAGTTAGTGCTTATTTGCATTTGTTTACTACTAACGCAGCTGAAAATTATATACATATCTTCATAAAATTATGTTGAATGCTGTCAAAAATTAACAAAATGACTAGCTAGCAGATTAAGTGTAAACGTAAAATAAATGCAAGCATTAGAAAATTCGCAGATCCTCAGGCCATTGGGACTGAACTAGAAATGATTCATCATGACTTGATTATAGTCTGAAGCAATGAAAAATTATTTTCAAATCCTATCTTAAAGAATTGCGTATCAAAAGCAGTTAGATTTTTCAAAATTTAGACTGATGTAATAAAACCGTTAAGGGGACGATTATTTAACCTCTAACCTCTTAAATCCCAAAACACAACATTCAACTATTATCGAGAATCCAGATTAATTTTGTTGTTGGAATTTGCCCAGATTTTTTTCGCAACTCAAAGTAAACTAATTAAAGTACGCATTTCAATTACACTGTATTTCTTAACCACGAGGACAGGTCACGAAAACCATTTTCTATGAACATCTGATAGAGTCAATAAAATTATAATTCATCATTCATTTAAGACTTTTTGACTTTCTTTTTCAGAGAAAACGAGATATTCATTGATTTCAAATCGTTAGATTTGAGTTCTTCTTGAGTCAGCTCGATTTGATTTTCTTCTGGTTTGTCGTTCTTACTAACATCAGCGGGATTTTCAGTTTCGTGCGAAGGACAAGTGAACTTCAGTGTTTTCTTAAGAACTTTCTTCGCCGGCTGAGGATTTATCGCTTTGTCGACTTGAAGGTCAGTAACCTTCTCTTCATTATCGAATTCCAATACTTTGTTTCCTTTCATGCTGAACAGCACTCTGCGTATATGAGAAATTTGATGGACATCAGTTTCTTCAGCAAGCTCTTTGAAATATTTTGCATTGAGTTCTTTAAAATGTTGTTTCTTTTTCTCAGGAGACATGAACAGATATTCTGGTAGACCTCCAAGAAGACCGTTCATTTCACTCCAATCAACAAATCCTTTACTTAGCGCTTGATATTCCTCTAGAGTCAAAGTTCCGTCCTCGAGCGCTGCTTTTAGTTCTTCCTCTGAAGGCTCTTCGAAGTCATCTCCGGCCTTTGCAGGGCTATCATCTTCAATGACGACATCATCCTCGCTTTCAGAATGGCCTTCGTCGATATCGTCCTCATCACTTTCTTCCTCTTGGAAGTCGTTCTCGAATGACTCTGCTTCCTCCTCCTCATAATATTCAACTTCGCTGTCTTCATTCTCACTGCTTTCACTAGTATCTTCCATTTCTTCAGAATCATTTTCGCTTTGATCATTTAGAATTTCATCTTCCAAGTCTTGAACGCTAAAAACAGGGCTAAAACTATTTATTCTGCCTAATCACCTTCGGTTACCTTCTCTTGCTCTTTCTTGTTAGGTCGAGAGGGTTCCTATTATTTTCGGTCGTCTCCAACTTGTCTAGGTCGTTCTCCTGATTACTGAGGTCTTTTAGAGCTTTTTCTTCTTCTATTTCCTCCTCAATTTGCTCACTGTTATCATCTCTCATCATTTTTTCATCTGCTTCTATAGCGCCGTTTGCTGAAGCTTCTGGAGCGAGCTCCTTGTGATATTCACCGAATATCTGTTGCACTTGACACAATCTTTTCCTGCCATTTTCATTAATTTCCCTATCACCATCATGAAGCTCAAACACAAAGGGAAAACCGCTTACGAGGAAGATGCATGTTTCATCACTCGCTTCACGAACTTTCCAATAGGAAAATTTTGTAATTTACCCTCCTTTAATTTTTCTCCAAATTCATTCAACAATTTCTCTTGAATGCATTGCTGGATAGATGCATCAGAGCAATTCCCCAAATACTATTATAATTCCTTGTTCAGAGCCGTCTTTACAAAAAACTCTTACTTCGATAAACGGATCTAACACCATCAGGAAGCACTGAGCTGGCATTTCTTTAATCGCTTCAAGTACTTCAGTAAATATTTGCACAAGATGCAAGATAAAGCTGCTCGATTTTTCCTCTAAAATATGTGTCAATTCATCCAAGAGTAATATTGAACGCTTACGAATATTTTCTGAAAGCACATTGTCCAAGAGAATCTTATTAAACGCTTTCAAATCCTAAGAAAATCCTTGTAAAGCACTACGCTGAGGTTGGATTTACGTTTATTTGCCAGGATCGTCGTTGCATTGATTTATAAATATCAATTACATAGAGTCTGAGCAGTTGTAAAGATTTGCTTGTGCGCCTATCATCCAGTCCTTCCCATTCCTTATGAAATACATAAAAACTGGCTTTTAACCAAGCTTTCCAGCCGTCAAAGTTTTCAGCAAAGCATTTTAATATGTTAAAAACATCGTCTGTCAACTCGGCGTGGGCGTTGGAGTTATCTGAGACCCATAAGCCTTGTTGTTGCAATGACATTTAATAATGATGGTCAGAAATTTACTGTGAAACAAAGCATTCCATAATTTTCTATACTCGTTCTCATTTATTGAAGTCGATTGAAGATACACTTTAATTTCCTCTAAGCAGGCAAGGCGATCTTGAGGATCTAGGTATATATGAATGAGATAAGTCATGCGAAGAGTAGTTAGGATGCCTTGAGAGAGTAATCTTTTGATGAGTGCCTTTTCATTTTTTGCAGGATTTATCATTGACGCTAGATTTCTTTGCATGAATCGAATAAATTGTAATTAAAATTCATTTGAAAGGTTGTAAAACTCCCATTGATTATTTGAGAATCTCAGTTTTTTATCCTATTGGATTATTCAAAAAGAATCATCTTTTTTTCAAACCTCTTCCCAAAATCAAAATTGCGCGCTCGCTCATTAACTGTTCATAATTGCCAACAAGAAAAGAAAGCTTCAACCTGTGCCATTAAATGTGATGTTGATAAACTCACTACTCTATTTATATCTTCCATTGAGATGGCAAAGAATAATGATAGACACCACCACATATACTCTTTCGATAAATACCCAATTATTAGGTACATTGACCAATAATTCAAAGACTACTTGATCCTCATCTTTCATGGAATTTTCCGGGACATCAATTGTTATTTCTCCCCAAATAAGAGGGACTTTCTCAAAATGTATTAATAACAAGAGACAAAGAGTGAGACAAATTCACAATTATAAGCAGAACTTGCAATCTCCAGCTCTTGGGAATGTATTCTTTTAGATTATCCCTGAGAATATACCTCCAACCAGAATGCCCTGGTGATAAAAATTTTCAGAAAAATAACCCACTAAAATTTATTAAACCACCAGCAGTTCGTATTGAATAATATCTGATTAAGGTGGTTAATTTATTTAAGGAGCGAATTTTGAATAAATCTCACCGTTGATAATGAGACCGAGTCACCCAAAAAATCTCACCTTCGACCAAAACACTCTCAAAAAGATACTTGAAGAACCAAAACCTCAACTCGACGACGATCGGGTCCTTCGACGACTCACTCTGAATCGCAATGACTCGAATCTGGGCAGACGCAGCTTTACTCGCCCTGATCAATCGCCTATGACTGACCGACCTCACTACCGCGATGAAAACACACCGATCATGAGAGATAACAAGCATGAAAACGACTTCGAAGCTCGCACTCCGAACCACTCAGCGAAAGATATCTACTCCAGCCTCTACGCTGAAATCGAGCAACTGAAGAAAGATAACAAGTCTCTCCGGCTCAGAGAACAGAAGCACATGACCCAAATCAACAGTCTTGAACGAGAAAGGAAATCTTTGGTCGCCTTGCTTGAGCAGAGCGAGAAAAACCTTCAGGACTCGATCAAAAAGAACAAGCAAGAAACTAAACGAATGAATGCCGTCGTAGACTCATTTCGTCGTTCCCTCCAAAACATTCAGTCGCAAAGCGGCTCGAATACACCTAAAGAAGATAAAGGTATTCAAGCCGGGAGCTCTAACCTATCAACAAATTTTGATGGCTATGGAAAAGGTAATTTCAGTTTCCAAACCTCATGCTTTTCGCCGCCGAAACAAACAGAAAGCAACGATTTTCATTCAGTTTATGTTGAGTACATCGCAGAGCTTTTCACTAAATTTCAATGCATTGAGAGCTATGCACAGGAACTAATCAAGAGCAACACGCAATTGAGCCGGGAAGTCGAGTCTCTTAAGTCCTATAATGGGAAACTGGAAGAATATATACATATGAACAAAGCATTGTTAATCCAGGCAGCTGAAGAAAATAACAATAAACGTGAGATAAGTCAGCTTGAAGCTGAGATAAGCCTCTACAAATCGTTTGTAAAGGATTTGGCAGCAAGTAGTACTACGAAAAGCTTCGAAGAGTCGATTGGGTTTACGAATTCGTCTGGGTATTCAGGGAGCAAATACGGCAAGTTTTCAAGAAGCTCTAGCCTAAAGCCTGTTGAAAAACCGCAGAAGCAGGCTCAGCGAACGCATATCCCTTCATACTTGAAAGCGTTGAGTCTGACTTCGTGCTTGGGAAACACGTAACAGAGATTTTTTGTTTTAATACATACGTTCTCTCATATAACTCCTATGTAATGAATGTTTGCAACGAAAGCTGATGTATAAATTTTTGGTTGATCCCTAGCAATTTTCCTTTGCGTTGTAGGTCGACATTTCCAAATAAATCAAGAGAACGGTTTTTCGATAATAAATGTGCTTGCATCTCATTGAAAATTTGAATTTACTTGCGAAAAAGCAAAAATTGCTTAGGATATAGATTCATATGCAAAATAATATGAGTAGAAATGGTTTTTAGGTTGCTCATGGACTCATTTGAATGAATAAGTGGGAATTTAGGACACATTGGCGAAGGGACTATCGTGAAATTTAAACATTTTGAACGAGCAAACTAGTCTTCCTTAAACTCTTGACAGGAATTATTCCCAGAAAAAATATGCATTTGGATTGATAATATGAATACCTAAGCTCTTTTTAAATCTCTTGGATGTTCTTACTTACTTACAATACGCTGAGAGACTCAGCGTTCTCCAAAGGAAACTCTCTCTTCAACAAGATCAAATAACTCAGGCGCGCCGTACTCAAATATCGTATTGATGACAGAGCCGAGATTAGTTTTGGTGACCAGAATATCATCACAATATTTATTCAAAGAGGCCGTTAAATTCGTATTTTCGTTTCTTAGCTCTTGATTTTCTTTTGTCAAAGACTCGTTCTGTTCCTGTGCATTACGTAGCGCCTCCTATATTGATACTCATTAAACACAATTACCATTTCGGTTTAATTTACATTAACTTCTTGTAGTTGAGTCTCTTTCTCCTTTATCGCATTATTAAGCTGTTCGATTCGATGCTTCAGAGCCTCGTATTCCTCAGAACTAAACCCTGATCCATTGGCTTCTGCCAGCTGATTGTTCAGATTCTCAATATCAACTTTGAGCCATTCGATCTGACTTTCATAATCTCTTGCTTTATCTTGCGAAGACGCTAAGATGCGTTCGATTTCATTCTTCAATCCGCGATTTTCGTTAGTTAAAAAGTGTAATTTATTATTATGCTCCTCTTCAAGTTGGTTCTTCTTATTCTCTAAGTCGATGATCTGCTCCAAATAAGTAGAGCATTGTGCCGCGCGCTCCTCGTATTTCTCATTGAGAGCGTTATAATGCGATCTTAACTCTTCTAACTCCTGGCTCAATGTCTGACTTTCGCTTTGATGGCCTTCAGTGCCTTGTTCATCACCATGATTCGTTTCCTGCTTTTGAATTTTTAAAGTTTCTAATTCAGCTTTCAGCGTTTCGAGTTTTTCTTCCAGTTCTCGAGTCGAATCAGCAGATGAGGCGGCCAAACGATCTATCTCGGCTTTTAGTGATGAAATTGTGTTTTGGTAAGATTCCTCTAACTCTTTGTTTTTGGCTTCAAGTTCGTTAATTTGTGCGACGTAATTGGAGCACAGCTGTGCAGCTTCATCGTACTGCTGGCATTTCGCAGTGTAAGATGACCTCAAGCTTTCAAGTTTCTCGTCGTGAGCTTGAGAATCGTGGTCGACTCCATTCTGCTCTTGATCCTTGCTGGGAGGGTTTGCAAATTTAGAAGCCTCCTCTTTCAGTCTTTCGTTCTCAGCTTTCAGTTGCCCAAGCTCTTCTTCAAAATGCTGTGTTGAAGAAGTCGTTAACTGCTCGATTTCTGCTCTGAGCGCTGCAATGGTCTTAGTATATTCCTCCTCAAGCTCTTTGCTCTTATTCTCAAGCTCACTTGCCACCTGCTGATAGTGAGCGCTCTCTGCTGAAATCTTATCATAATGCTCTGCAAAAGTCGCCCTCAAGTTTTCCGTCTCCTCCTTGAGAGCTTGTATTTGCTGTTTATACCCTTCAATCTCCTCGATACCGCCTAGTTTAGAATTCGCTTCTCTAAGCTCATTATTCAGTCTTTCTATCTCAGCTTTTAAGTCCTCTGTTTGATCTCCAGCTGCATTATTAGATTGACCCTCCGTTGCTTTCATCTCCTCGATCACCTCCTTGAGATTCGCATTTTCAGTCATAATTCGATTATTTGCTTCTTCAAGCTCTTTATTCTTGGTCTCCAGCTCGTTGGCCAAGCTCTGGTAATGTGTACATTGTGACGAGACTTCATTGTACTGGTGAGTATAAGTCGACTTCAAATTCTCTATCTCCTGGTTAAGGGCCTCCGCTCTAGCGTTTGCTTCATCCAGCTCTTTGCATTTCTCATCGTAAAAATATCTCATATCATTCATAACGCCCTCTTTTTCCTTGATATCGGCTTCAAGACGTTCGATAACCTTCTGTTTCTCCTGTAGCTGGGTCTCATGTTCACTGAGAGCGGTGTCAAGATGCTCGATTTTAAGCATGAGGCGCTGCTTCTCTTCATTTAACGCTATTAGATCTTTGCTTGGACTTTTCACCTCGTCAGGTTTGTCTTTTGGTGTGCCTGGCTCTGATCCATTGGATCCTGTATGTTCTCTGGATTTTCTCATTGCTTGTTCGAGGTACTGATGCTTTGCTTCAGGTTCCTGATATTTGTTAGCCTTTTCGATCTAAAGGTTGAGTTAAGCTCAAAAATTCAAATAAATTTTATCTCTTACTTCTGACTTCTTGCCCTGCGAAAAGCCTTGTTCAAAGTTATTAATCTTCTCAGTGTCAAACTTCAATTCATGTTCTCCCTAAGAACGATTAGCTTTGTTGAGAAGCGGAATGCATATTATACCGTTCCAAGAAGACCTTTATTCTCTTGATCAAATGTGAAGGCACTAGTCCAGTCGTGATTGAGCTCGGCTTTTTCATTATGAGTACCGGAATTTTGAGATTTTCTCATAACGTTTTCTGGCATACCTTCATTAAAAGGTTGAAGGAAAATTAAGGATAGTTTGAAAATATGACATGATACTTAAATCTAAAAGATCTGTAGTTGTTGACTCTCCAGTTCCGTGTTCCATTGGATGCAATACCTCTCGCTCATCATCATCGCTATCTGAAAAAACCGATGAGGCAGTTTTCGGACTTTGCTCATCCTCAACCTCTTCTTCGAGATTATTCCATTCTTCCTCACTGGGTAAAAAAATTAAAAATTAAATAGGCTGTGAAGAGAGGAGGACTGACTTGGCGAATTTCCCTTCAAGCTCTTCTGAAGGAATTAGATTTACTGTAAAATGAAGAACCGCCGATTTTTCAGCACATTTCTCAACTGGGAGTGATTCCTTTTTGCCTTCAAAAAAATTTAGCCAGCAGAATATTCGCGAATTTAATAAAACAGCCATACTTCTGATTCCGCTGTTCAAGATCTCAGCAATGTCAACTCTGACTTGACCAGCAAATTTTCCTCCTTTTCTTGTCTTTATCAGAACTACTAGAACTCCCTACATAATACATTTTGTTCCTTGAGAACCAAATCAGAATATAATATCATCCCAACCTGCTTCCCCTCATATTTCTCTTCGTCTTGATTACGATAGAAATGGACTGGAAGAGCCAAAGTTTCTTCCAAATTTGCACATCCGTTCTCTACAACGTACGTATTCTTAGTTTCAGCTTGGCGATTGCCTGATCTCGAGGTTATTCTCAAACATTGAAGAGAAACAATACCTCTTTTGAATACCACTGCAATACTCCTGGGCTTTTTGAGCTTAATCTCAAGCTTTTCAAGCACAATTTCGACAACGTACCTCTCAGGCACCATTCACAACGCTCTTGATAATTTTTGGTAATGATATCAATTTTTATTGATTTGAAAAAAAAAAATCAGTTTAAGAACTTGTCGCATGAGAGCGTTTTAACAAGCAAGGAATTGACTCACTTATAAATTCAATATTAATAGACATCCTCAGTTATGTTGATAAACTACAAGCCATATGAACCTCCGTCAGAGCACATCAAAATATAACGGTACTACTCATCTTCATAGAGTCTGTCGGAAGCAGCGCTCTCCCTACTGCTTTTTTTAACTCCATCTAAATAGGTCTTATCAGCCACAAATCGTTGTTTAATCGGTGAGTATTTGTCAACTATGTCCTTGCAGTTCATCCACATAAGCTCATTCGCTGCGATATCCCAGGCAGTAATGTACGCGATGCCTGCTGTGATCAATAGGATCTCTCTGAGGAAAAACGTAGATTTCGTTTCGAAGACTTTTTTGCGGTAAAGCAAGTAAAATATAGGGAGTAGCGTCGCGCGGCCGACATATCCGCCGTATTTATCGACTTTATAGTACGTTGTGAGCGTAGAACGGGCGTCGTCGGGGATATCATTCTGGCACATGACCTTCTTAACCAAGTCACTTCGAGCGTCACGCTTTGTAGACAAGAGATAGTTCATGGAAGCTTCTATTTAAGGCTTGTTGGGATATTGAATTTTTGTTTAGATTTAATTTGAGGGCAAAAATTTCTTTTGAATTTAACGTTTGAGATGCACGCTCATGCTTCTTTGCAACGATACATTGATGAAATTATACAAGTGAGGATGAGCGAGCATGAAAGCAGCTTTAGATATACTGTGACTAAAATATTATGGGAATGGAGAATTATCTCCTGAAAAATAATGAAAATCCGTGAGGAAGGAAAAAGCGACAAAATTGTATAATATAGCAACATATTAATGAATACAGGATTTTAATGAAATTGTATAAATCTGAACAGGTCTCAAAACTGGAGCAAAGATAGAAAAGGTTTATTGGTCGTTGGGATTTTCAGGAAAAACATGAACGAAATTGGATGGGAAATAGCCAATTTTTCCATTGCATTCGCCAATCCACCACCCATTTTTTGAACGTTTCACCACGTGAATTTGATCTCCCTTAACAAAGCTCAAATCGTTGTCCTACCAAAAAATTTAAAGCGCTGAAGTTAGAAAAGTAATAGTACTCTCTGTGCCTCGTATGTAAATTTCGCAATCGCCAATTCCAAATTGAGTCCGCTATTACTTGATTCGCTATTTTGAGTCTCATATTCATTCAACTTTTGGTTATTGTTAGCCATTAAAAGCTGTTCCAGTTCTTCATATTTTTTATCTTGGTTCTGCAAAAAACATTCGATAAGCGAGGAAAAATCGATTAACAGCTTTACAGATGAGAAGTTAGCATGCTGTGAAGTACTTGCTTTCTGCATTTGATGGATCCTTTGATAAGAGTTTTCATTCCTTCGAAATCCATTATTACAGAGTATCAACCAATAAAGAATTACGAAACTGGTCGATTATGCTCTTTCGTACTGCTTCCACTCATATTTATCCTCTGTTTTTCAAATAACGTTTGTAGAGGTGCGCCTTTCTCTGTTAAGGGGCTTGCTTCAGGAAACTCCATGTTTGTGGCTCCCAAGCCAAGAAAATTAAAATTCGACTCTGAATTCCCGAACATGGCATTATTCGTTTCCGGGTTATAAGTATTTTCTTTTGAGACTCTGGCAGTAGGATAGATGGAAGGCTTCTTTTCTTCGTCGTTCATATATCCTTGATCGAACGAATATTCCACGCGCCTGTCGCTCAGCAGCATTTCATCCTGCGCCATTTTGATCTCCTCTCCTAATTCGATCAAGCTTAGTCTCTCTTGTAATGGCAAGTGATCCTCATCTAGTAAAATATGATCTCAGTTATCCCACTTTGGCAAGATAGTATTACCCTCAGCTTCATTGTGGTCATCATTAAATAGTCGGTCATCAGCGCCCCCAGGGCTTACAAAGCCGCCCTCCTTCACTTTCGTTAAATCCACCGAGCTTTTCGAAGCGGATCCCATCACCGTATTAGATGTACTTGCCACAGGTTTCAAGCTCTGACCCGTTGGAGGCTTAATTTCTAAATCAGAATGCGATTTTGACAGCCCGCTCTTCTTCTCCCTTGCGATTTTCGCGTATCCGCCTTTCTGCAACGCGCCGGCCAAGCCGCTCTCAGAAGAAGATTGTTGCGACGCTTTCCGCTCTCGGAAATTTTTTAGTTGTTGCCTTGTGCTCAGAAGCAACTCCCGATATTCGGGGCTGTTCCAATCGTAGTCCAGCTTCAGTTTCTCAGCGCTTTCTAATTTTCCAAGCAAGATTCTTCTCATTTCTTGCACGATCTTCAGCACCGCTAAGCCAATTATGATTGCTATTATCAATAATTTCTTTCAATATATTTACATTCATGTTCTCTTCCTGAGATGCCTTCGTTGAGATGGAAGTCCTTTCGAATTTCCTGTTTCATGACTAGATTTCTTAAAATCCCAGTTGAAGTTTCAATGACGTCTCTAATAATATTGTAACAATAGCACAGCTATTAGCTGGCCATGAAATAATCGTAGATATACTTGACAAATTGATTGATTTCTTGTAACTTTTGCTCTTTTAGATTCAATTGATTTTCGAGTCTCTCGCTGGTTCGCTTCTCATTCACGTAAAGATTTTGGATATTTCTCAGCTTCTTAATTTGCGTAGAAATTTTCAGGAGCTCGTTCTGGTATCTCATCCGCTCTTCAGTCATACAGCCGTTGAGATTGTTAATTTCATTCTGTAAAAGAGTAGTTTTGTTCTTCTCGTTCTGTAATTCCATTGCTATTTTCTTCAAATTTGCTATTGCAAAACACAATGAGTAAATTCAATTATCTCAAACGCAATGAAAGTACCTTCGAGTTGCTTATTTTCGGTTTTGAGCCTTTTCATTTCATTAATATCCATCTCGAGCACGTCCTTTAAATTTGTTTGCTCGAGAAACTGCCGCAGCAGCGGATTGAGATCTACTGATGACTTTTGGTATGGTTGGTCTGATCCCTTCGTAAGTCTGGTCGTTCCACTGTCATTTGATAAAAATTCCTGTGTTTGAGAGATCGGAGAGTGATAACTGTTCTCGTTCATGCTTCCAAGATCTAGCGAGGTTACCGTCTGCGGAACTGCCGCCTTTGAATATTTCAGGGCTTGGCCCTTTAGTTGTTTCGAGCCCTGGCCCTTCCCATTGTCTTTTGAAACCATCCCTTTGGTGTTTGATTTCGCGTTTCTCGTGTTGGGCTGGGCTGCTTGAAGATTCTCCGTGAAAGTCCTTTGTGTCTCTTCATACCAAAATTCTCCAGAAACTTGTGGAGTTTTATTCTTTTGCTGCTGCGCATTAGCCGTCGATCTCGAGCTTGTCGCGATTCTCGTGTCATCTGGACTTCTTTCGCTTCCTCTAGAATAAACTTGCTGCTGGGGAGTCACGGATCGTGCCTTCTCTCTGTTAATGTGAACATGAGTGCTATCAGCCAGCGCGTTCAGCCTCTCTGAGGAAGAACTGAGATGTTGATGATATCGATCTCGCTGAGAATGCTCGATATGCTCTATCGTGTTAACACTTGACCGTGGACTTCCTCTCGATGACGAGTTTTTAGTGTGAAAGCCATTGGAAGATGGTTTAAGAGGCACTTTCTGTCCTACCACCACTTTTTTGAGAAAATTCTGAAGTTTGGCTTCATGTGGAGAAATCGATCTGGATTTCAAGGAAGGGTCGCCAGTTGGCAGGATAGTTCCGATGTTGGAAAACGCTCCTTGAGCGATAAATCTGGATGCAATATTATTCTCTTTGTTGGCTCCGCGGCTCATAATTGTAGATGGCTAATCTAAATAAATAGCGAAATTTGTAGTTTTAACAGACACTTTATTCAAAGACTTTTATCAAATACCCGTAAATTTAGCTATAATTAGATAACTACACTAGCACTTTAAATAGAGAGATGAATCATACCTCCATTGATTAGTAACATTATTTAGTTCCAATTCAGCGAACTCCGGATGGAATTCTATTTACTTTGGATTGATATAGTATATTTCCTCATTAATTAGAATATAAACATCTTCAAAGATATACTGTTTCATTCGCTTTGTTTTAACCATTTGGAGGTTACTTTCGTTTGAGTGAGGTCTAGCCTAAGATTTTCGATTTTTGGCATTATCAATTAGCATTTATGACTTTTCGGGGATATGATGATATTCGTCAATACAAAGAGCGACTCTTTCTCGTTTAATCAAAGAAGCAACAATCACAAACCAATAAAAAAAATGCAATTTTCTCTTTCAAAAGCATTTTCAAGAGTTCTTAGGGTCAGCTTTTTATTTAGATTTTTGTTGAGCGGCGGCTTGGGCTTGCATCGCTTGGACTTTCTTGACCAAAGTAATTTCGATTTGCTCCATAGCCTTCTTCTTGTTAGCAATGAGAGCTGACAATTTTTCTGTATTTTCCTTGACAAGCGCCGCTTTTCTTTCGCAAAAACCTACCGCTTGCTCAACTGATCTCTCCACGTAGTAACCTGTTCCATAATCCACCAACACGCTCTTGTTATCTTCAATTTCACCTGTAAAAAGAGAATAAACCCATTAGTTATGTGAGCGGAAAGCGGGTTCTTACCTTGAATGTAAAGGGAACTTGTGATTGGAATCAATGTTGTAGATCCTACAAATATTCATTAAATTAATCTCAAAACAGGCCTTATAAGTGAGCATTGTACCTTTGGTTTCAGGATCGCCGAAGTTTTTAAGCACGTTCTTCGAGTCCTCGAATTTTGAATAAGCGATTCTGAACTGTTCAAGGCTGGTGCTGAGTGACATAATTTCCTGGGAATATGAGGCGGAAGGTAGCGAGTCAATAATACCTTTTCGACTTGCTCCTTGACTTGGTCAAGTTGCTGAGGAGAAAGGGAGTCAATTGGGATTTGGTTTTTTCCTGGGGCGGCCATTTTCTGGTTTTTCTAAGGAGAAGATTCTGTGCAGATACTGATTAAATTGAACTTAGTTTTAGATCGTAATTTGAAAGGTAAATTTGAATTTTTGAGTATTGATGTCTTGAAAAATAATTTCAATAATTCATTTTGAAGAGAAATAGTCAAATATTCAATTCTTTGGCATGGTTTGGGAGGTTTAACTGGATTACGAGTCGTAACAAAGGAAAAAAAGATAATTATTAAATTTTCATTGAAAGTGGAACTCAAGAGAAAAGAAAGTCATTTTTTATATAACGTTACAGCCTTTTTGCATCTATCTATTCGCTAATCGTCTCTTCTCAACTCTCTCAAGTGAAATTATCACTTTGCACATTAAATGAAAGGTAAAACTAAGATTGAGAGCTCCTTTTATCTCCCGCTTTTGGCGAATTTAATATCATTTGAACACTACCCAAACCCTTCGGATTTACTAATCAAAAATATTCATTCTATTTCATCTGCAATTCAACTTTCAAAAATTAATCCCGTGAGCCTTAAAATCCAGTTATTTTCCCTTTCAATAGCTACCGGGTTCACATAATTTAGGGCGCTATTATTCTACAAGCACTTTAGACATGAAAGCTTGTTTCCATTACGTGTATGTTGATCTTTATAAAAATCGAATTAAATCCGAATAATGAAATATCTATAAGTTAAACACTTGTCAATTATTATAACTAAATATCCAAAAATTTCCTTATCGATGTCGAAAGTACACGACAAGAAAAAGCAAGGTGAAACCGAAAAATCCCAAGACGAAGGCTCCCTCGGCAGCTTCGTTCAGGAACAGGCCCAGAAATGGTCTCCTGCTCTCACAATGACCATTCTCCTCGCAATCTGTACCATGGCTATCCTTATCAGAGTCTTTTCAGTAATCGAACTTTTCCCTTCCTCCTCCTCTTAACCCGCGCTCCAGGTCATTCGTTACGAGAGTGTTATTCACGAGTTCGATCCTTGGTTCAACTTCAGAACAACCAAATACCTCGCTAAAGAAGGTCTTTATGGCCTCTGGAACTGGTTCGATCACGAATCATGGTACCCACTCGGAAGAAGTGTCGGAGGAACCGTCTACCCAGGTCTCATGACCACTTCAGGCATCGTTTACTGGTCTCTCCACGCCATCGGCTTCCCTGTTGATATCAGAAACGTCTGCGTCTTCTTGGCTCCAGTCTTCGCTGCCTTCACTGCTCTTGCAGGATACGGCCTCACCAAGGAAATCACCAAGAAATCCGAAGCCGGACTCTTCTCCGCTCTCTTCATCGCAATCGTCCCATCATATATTTCCAGATCCGTTGCTGGTTCCTACGATAACGAAGGTGTCTCAATCTTCGCATTGGTCTTCACCTTCTTCATCTACCTTAAATCAGTCAACACGGTAAATATTTCAGGCTTTATTCCTCTGAAAACGCACTCTTAGGGTTCCATCCTCTGGTCCTGCTTTGCTTCCCTCGCCTACTTCTACATGGTGTCCGCTTGGGGTGGCTACGCTTTCATCATTAACATCATCCCAATCTTCACCGTCTTCCTCCTCATCGTCGGAAGATTCGACACTAAGGTCTATGTGTCTTACAGTATCTTCTACGTGATGGGAACTTTCATGGCCATGTTGATTCCTTTCGTCGGATTCCAAGCAATCTCCAGCTCTGAGCATCTTGCTTCCCACGGTGTCTTCTTCTTCCTTCAGGTAAATTCCCCTTCGAGTAGTCCTTCCCATTGACAAAATGTATTACTAATAAAGGCATACATGCTCGTCAACTGGGTCAGAAAGCACATTACCAAGTCCGGATTCTACCTCCTTATCAGACTCTTCATCACTGGTATCGTCAGCGTCCTTGTCTTCGGCTTCCTCTTCCTCACTCTCGCTGTAAGGAAACATTCTTCACCGTTTTTTTAAAATCACATTTGACTGCAGGGCAAAACCAAATGGAGTGGAAGAAGCATGACCCTCCTCGACCCTACCTACGCTAAGAAATACATTCCAATTATCGCTTCCGTCTCTGAGCATCAAGCTACCACATGGTATGTTTCTTTTCTGCTGATCTCGGTATTAAAAGCGAAATAGGTCCTCTTTCTTCTTCGATCTCCACTATTTGGTCATGTTCACCCCAGTCGGACTTTACTACTGCTTCAAGAAGCCAACCAACACCAAGATTTTCGCCGCGATCTACGTCGTCCTTGCCGTCTATTTCGCTAGTGTCATGGTCAGACTTCTTTTGGTCTTGGCTCCTGCTGTCAGTGTCATGGCTGGCATCGGTGTCTCATCCACCGTCAGATTCTTCGTCAAGTCCATCAGAGGATTCAAGCACCCTGAACACGTAACAAAAACGCAATTTCCGATTGAAAAACTGATTTTTTTTCTTCTTGTAGAACAAGAGAGCTGCTCCAATCGAAGTTTCCCTTCTTGGTCTTGCCTTCATCATCTACTCCGTCTGCATCTACATCTTCCACTCTGTCGCATCCGGTGCTGAGGCTTACTCTTCACCATCCATCATTCTCGCCAGCAGAGACAGACAAGGAAACAGATACATCATCGACGACTACAGAGAGGCTTACTACTGGCTCAGAAGAAACACCAGACCTGACGCTAAGATCATGTCCTGGTGGGATTACGGCTACCAGATCACTGGTATGGGTAACAGAACCGTCCTCGTCGACAACAACACCTGGAACAACACCCACATCGCTACTGTCGGTCTCGCCATGTCCAGCCCGGAGGAAGACGCTTATGAAGTCGCTGAAAGACTTGACGTTGACTACGCTCTTGTTATCTTCGGTGGTTACTCCCACTATTCTGGTGATGATATCAACAAGTTCCTTTGGATGGTCAGAATCGGAGGTGGCGTCTATCCACATATCAAAGAAGAAGATTACTTCAGCAAGGGACAAGTACCATTCATCTGCATGACAACTTGTCTTAACGTATTTTTCTTAATAATTACAGTACAGAATCGATCAGTTCGCCTCTGAAACCATGCTCAACTGCTTGATGTACAAGCTGAGCTACTACAGATTCGATGAAGTTAAAACACAATACAACAAGCCTGCTGGTTTCGATACCGTTAGAAATGCTGAAATCGGCGTAACTACTCTCGTTTTGAGATGAAAGGATTAATTAATTTTATGATTAGCATAAAGGATTCAAGCTCAGAAGATTCGAAGAGGCCTTCACCAGTGAGAGCTGGATAGTTAGAATCTACAGAGTTTTGCCAAGAGAAAACAGAGAGTCGATCACCTTGAAGCCAAGAAAGCTTGCCAATTACCCTGCCAAGGATAAACTCCAGAGCTTCAAGGAAAGTTCTCTTGCCTTTGCGAACTATAAGTACAATGACAAGGTCGTTGTCTCCAAGAGAAAGAAAGACGAATAGAAATAAATCTATCATTGATATATCTTTGATGTGCTAGATACACATTTGAAAAATTTCCTTAAATTTCCATAATTTGATTTCTTGAGCGCATTACATTTGAGAAAGAACCTTCGATATCAAGAATGGTCCGAAATAAACAGCTTTAATAATTGTTTTTAGAGGTGTTTTTTAGAGATTATCTGTTAAGAGCTCTCCAAAATTTTCATGTCTTGGAATGACAAATTTATTAGTGAATGCGAGTAATTTGATTAGAGTGTTTAGAAATTGCATCACAAGTATTAGATATCAATCTACAATAATCAATCTCACGTGCATTCTCTGCATGTATGGTTGAGGAAGCAGAGAAAGATACAAAACAGTTTGGATGATTGATAATTAGCAAGACGCCGTGCTGCAAATCATAGGGGACTTTTTAATACTAATCTGTCACCAAAGATGACGTTATTTTTCTGGAATTATGTTTCAAAAGATAAAGAGAGAGAGAAAAGAAAAAAAACCCCTCCATTTGCTCTTTTTGGTTTGAAAGATAGTTTTCACTGTAATTTTTGGTATGTTATGCCGCTTTTCTTTTTTGCTGGTACAATTACATAGGTATTTTTATTTGGCAACACTTGATGATAGTTATTCAGATGTTTTCCAAATTAGTATGAATTTGGAATTAAGAGATGTGAAAAAACAGTTAACTAGCTATTTGTATTTTAATTCATGAGAAACCAACTGTTTTCAAAAACATAACATTCGATTTATGTGCTCAATTAATTAAGGACTATTTTCTTAAAATTATGGTAAGCCAGAACATTTCTTTCATCATTTTACTCGTTTTTTACCCTTGCACAATTTCATTACAGGAGAACAATTCTATATAGCAATCTGCTATTTTGATTGATTCTTTGTATAACCATTACTACCAATTTGCTGAGCTATTATTATCATTGTAATAACCCTTACTATCATTACAAAAAAAAAGCGTTCGAATTTTTTTATTTTTTCTAATCAGCGAAGTAACCTGAATACCAAATAAGACACATATCGTGATCGTAAGATTTCAAATACCCATGCTTTAGATGATGTTCCAAAACTACCATTACATTTGGACTTGTCTACTTAAAACATGATTTTATTGTTTCTACTTTCAAAAAAATTAATTTTCAATTATAAAAATCAAGAGCAAATTCAAATTAAATAGCTTTCTTTGCCAATTTATTAGAAAACGCTTTTATCAATTGAAATTAGAAAAAAACTTGTATCATTTCCAATGACTGCTCCCTTGCAAACTAACAAAATAATTAGATATATCAACCTCCCTTCTCTCTCTCGTACTTTTCCGACAACAACAACAAAAATTTAACATCGTTATTCTCACGGTAAAACTATCATTAACAACAAATTGGGTATTCTTTGTGGTGAAAACTTCAATTTTCAATTATCTCATTGATTTTAATAGACAAACATACAACAATATATTCTTCTACTAAATGCTACAGATTTCTAACTACTACCAAACACTTCCCACAATCTAAGAATATTCATCATTTGAAGGCAGGTCCTCTAAATCCTCCTCACCAACTTTGACACCATCTTCATCACTCACTTCATCATATGACTCTTCTTCGCCTTCACCTTCCCCTTGCAGGTCATAGGCTTCATGGCCTTCGTCATCATCCTCCTCTTCGTCCTCATAATCATTTTCGTCATCCTCATACTCTCCTTGCTTTTCTTCTTCTTCCTCTTCCATATTGTCTTGAGCTTCCTCATCTTTGAATTTCTAATCCCAAAATTTAGTTCTTCTCAAACGACAAAAAATTACTTTCTTCTTCTCTAATTTAGCTTTCATCTTCTCATTCGCAAGCTTCTGGAGCTTCTTTTTCTCAGCCTCCTTCCTCTTTTGTTTCTCTTTAAGACGTCTCCTTTGCGCTTCGATTTCTTGAGGCGTTTTTTTAACTATTCACACCATCAATTCAAAGATTCTTTAAAAAATGACTTACTCAGTCTATGATAAACAACGTTTCCTTTGAGCACACCTTCTTCAATCTTGATCAACCTCAATTGCATTCTCGGGCCAATCTCCTATAAAATCCAAGTTTATTAGAGCTCTTCAACGATTTTCTTACGCTCAGTCTAATCGAGATTTTCTTCGTCGTTTTGCTTTTAGCGTCTTCAACTGTCTGTATCTCTTCCATATCAACTTCTGAGAAATAGTCGTCTCTCAACACATAATCGCTAATATCATTGTATTTTCCCAAGTTTGGAACTCCTTTCGACTGCACCAGGTTTCTGATCTAATCAATTTCAGTGCGAAATTACACATTTGCCGTCTCAAAGCGATAGCCTACCTTTTTATTGATTCCGGCTTGTACGTACTTGATTCCATAGTATCTAAACTCGATAACGTCTGACTTCTGATCGAGACTGAACATCACAGTCTTTCTCATGCTATCGACTTTCACCTAACGACGGTTACCGAAATGAGGACTTGAGATCTTTACTTTCAATGGATCAAGTGGAGGGAACATGCTCTGGAGCATTGAGTGTACAATAGAGTAATGAGTGTTTGACTGTCCTTCACCTCCAGCAAATTGAGGGAAGCCGTTCAGGACGAGAAGAGGAGCGATCTGGGATTTCGGGAAAGTTTTTGGTTTTCTCTGAGAGTTTCTTATGTCGCTAAGAGATAGAAGATAAATTAGTCGGCCGCTGAGAAAATGGGCTTACCTCTCAGTAGAGTATTGCATAATCCTGAAGGTGACTGTTGGACCATCTGGCAATTTACAAAATCTGATGTAATTTTCTAAGAAACGGAAGGTAAGCTAGATGGCCTTGGGTTTAGGTGTACTTTCGTCAGTAGAGGAAAAAAGTATCATATGGGTGACTCCGAAGCCTCCGGCGGCTGATAAATAATCTTTCAGCTTGTTCCTGCCGGACTCCTGGGCAATAATAAACCTTTAAGTTTTTTGACATGGGGTGTCTATTTACGCGTAATTTCATTGCTGTGTTCGGATACATGACTTCTCTCATGCTTCTAATTGTTTCTTTGATGGTGGCTGGAACTCTGCCTCTTTTGATGATGAACGCTTGATATTTTTTTCATAAGCCCCTGAATGCTATCAGTTGATGTTACATTTTGGAGTTTTGAGGTCCCTGCTGGCTTCCTCCTCAGTTGGCTCTTTATGAGTTCTGGTCTTTTTCTAAATATGCAACGAATGTAACATAACCGACATGGGAAAGGTAAGTACTCTTCTTCCTCCGACTCTTGGCATATTTGGTCTCTTGTGAAATAAAAAATCCTAATTCAGAATTATCAAAATCGAGAAAACCTTGCTTTATGTAAAATTTTTCCTGATTTTTCCAGCAAAATTCTAACGTCTCGTTACTGAGGCTGCAATACATCATTTACACTTATTACTGTAATGCAGCACAGAATAAAACTCACTGAATCAAATTTTGTGTCTTGGACAGATTAATCATTCACATTTTTTACAAGTTACTCTCTTATTCTACTGTGCTTGATTTGGATATATAACTCTATATGATATGATACATTACAAGAGCAGCTTGATGGATATTTTCGATCTATACCTATCGTTTCTAATTTTTCTGAAATAAATACATTTGAGAATTTTTTCTCGAATACTGGCAGTACTTGGTGGTACTATGAATGAATATTTTCCCTATTCTGGAAACTCACATTCCTCAACCTAACCTTTCAGGAGAGCGTCTACCCTCATAATAACCAAGCTAGATATATTCTGAATAATGAAAGTGATATGCATAAAGTTCAGTTGAATTGACTGTCTTTAATGTTTTCTAACAGTTATGAAGCTGTTAACAGGTCAATAGAGTTCAACATTCGATATGAAATACAACGGCATTCCTCCAAGCAAGCAATGAATTTTCTCTCGTGAAAACTCCTTCATATCAAATATCTTCTCTCTAAGGCTTAAAAGTAGGTCTGTCTGGGCGGTTTTCGTAGCCTGTTCGCAGATGGTAGTCGTAATCATATTGAATGTAGACTATGATTAAAATGATAATTTATTAGGACATTTCGAAGAAGCGGAGCTCCTTACCAAAAACACCCAAGGAAAACATAGCCCACATCAAGGCAGCGCTATTGTAGTTGAAATTCCATGTCTGAAAATCCTTTGGATAGACAAATATATCATTGGCTGCATATTCTGGCTTGTCTCCCTTCTTGAATCCGGCCCTTTTCGTGCTATTCACCAGTCACGGTTAGCAAAATCGCTACTCAATAAGAATTATCATGATTACGGGTCAAGTTTCCTGATTGGGAGGTCTATTCTAGTAATATTCTTATCGATGGAATCGTTTCTGAGAGCAACTCGAGCGACTCTTTGTCTGAAAAGCTTGGAAATCATTTTTTATTCCACACTGTAGGAGCGATCCTTCAAATAATTACGTACTTATGTAATTAATTAATTCGGGGTAGTAGTTAGTCAATAATCTTGATTAGAAAACAAGCAATTCCTTTTACAAAATGCCACACGATTCAAGAAACGCGTCTCCAAGTCCTTATGCAGGCAGAGGGCTTTACAACGCTATGGGTACTACCATCGCTATTTCACTCTTAAGGCTCATGATTTGGACATTTAGCCCACAATAACATCACCAGCAGGCCTGGAGAAATCATTGAGTCCATCCCACCTCAGCGCCCTTCGAAAAACATGGCTGAGGCCTCGATGAAAGTGCTCAGACTGTACAGAAAATCCTGCAGAATGGTAATTCTAAGCATTTGAGGCCGTTCTTATGACACAAAAATAGATGCCATTCATCATTAGAATCCACAATATAGCTGCTAGAGTCACCGCTGTGGCTGCGATGAATAATCTCGCTGAGTACTTTAGAGAAAAGAGCTTTATGAGAGACCCTAGACTCGTTGACGCCACCGTAACCAGAGGATACGAGAGATTGTTTGAAGCGATCAACCATCACACCCACACTCCTTACATCTTCAAGTTCATCTGCCCAGACGTAAGCAATTCGATCTTTGGTGCGCAGCTAACAAATTATATCATTTTAATAGAATCTTGCAACTGGAGAGCATGGTTATTCGTATCTCAATGAGAAGAAGTACAAAGGAAAAACTAAATTCTTGAAAGATTTCTATCACGGCAAAGGACCTTACTATTAAGTATTGAATTCGTGAATGAATCGCTTGATGTTTCTTTGAACTTTCATGCAATTTGTCTTAAGTGAGGTTTGAAACTCAAGGACAGTAATACTCATCCCAAAAGTTTAACGAACCAACGCGGTTAATTGTATAATATGGACATAAGACCATGATCTGCTTAGTAGACCGCAACGATACAATAAATAAGTAATACATCGATTGATACAAAGAGACAATAATGAGAGATAGAATAAAAGCGGTGACTAAGCGATTATTTCTTCATGTAATAGCGAAGCTTTAAGAGCTTTTAGTTTGTTAAGATTGCTTCGTCTCTTCTCAATAGTCTTATCTAAATTCTGACTGAACTTATCAATTTGTTGTGGGTTTCGCTCTCTATTTTCAGCTGTTCTCTGCAACTCCGAGAGATAGTCATGCCAAATGGCCAGCAGCTCTTCTAAATGAATATACCGCTTCTTGTCGCCAAGCCCTCTATCACTAAGCGCTGACGCCTCCAGGGTATTCCTGGCGAAATAATACAGTTAAACTTCATTAACAAAAAACTTGTTTACGAAAGTGTTTTGCTGTAATCTCGTGAATTAAACTCATCAAGCATGATCTCATACTTCTCCCCTTTAAGCTGCACGCTCAGCTCTTCGAGTCTTCTGTTCACTTCGATGCACATGTCTGTCTGAGGGACTCTATCCAAAGCTCTCATCTCACTAAGGAGCTTTTTAGGGATGTCTTTGATAACCGCGGCTCTTCGGTTGTTGAGGTCAGTGGTTTGATCCTTCAGCATATAATAATCCCCCGTAATCAAATCCGCGCCTTTCCTCCAACGGTTCAGAAGCGTGGCTATCTTCCGAGCTTTTTTGAGGAATTTCTCTTCCTCGATTCTAATGAGAGCAGCGCAAGATTTCTTCGCGTTTTTTACAAGATCAGCATCGAGGTTCGCAAGAGAAGGGCTTTTCTCGTCTTGGAATGAAGCGACGTGATAAAATTCGTTAATGTCGAACATGTCGACGAATCTGTCGAGGTGAGGCTTTGGTGTTGAGAGCTTGAAAAATGGAATCATCTGGTGTGGGAATTCTTGGGCAAGGGCTGCTTTCAAGCAGATTTCGGAAAACACCCTCAAGAACCTGATGATCTTTTCGCCGTGTGTGAGGTCTAGGACGGACTTTCCTACAATGAACCCTCGAGGTATCTGAAATAAAGAGAGTTTGGTGATGAGAAATGGGAGATTAGGTGGTTACTTTGCCGTCTTTTTCGAGGATTTGGAATAAAGACAAGCAAACATTTTTGAATTCGATCGATTCACTGAGGTTACGAGGAGGGAAGCAGGTGTTGAAAAGCATTAGGAGGTCCTTGTTTGCGATCTTTTGGAAGAGGAAGTACAGAACGTGGTAAATGGCTTTGGCATTCTGACTGTGTTATTGATGAGTATCAGAGAAAGAAACGAAAGCTATTACATATCAAAAGCATTTTTTGTGATTGAAACCTTATATTCTTTTTCAAATTCAAAAGGCTTTAGCCCTAGGAGGAGGAGGTTTTGATAGAGAATGGTCTTGCTGTCGATCGCATTTGCCAGTATATCTTCTGCCTGCATTTTATCAAATTTTAACATACTTTTTGTTTTTTAAAATTCAAATACTTTTTTATTCTCCCAACTAATTAGCGAAACTATGAAATTAGAAGATTGAGCTTTCAAGCACTTATACATAACGTAGAGCTGTAGTTCAGAAATCCTTTTTTCGAATTAATTCCTCTGATATGAAGCTTTTAAATTTATTCATACGCGATATGAAGCATTTAGCTCACACTGACAAGCATTTACATTCATTCATTTCACATATCCTATTCATTATGATCATCATCGCTATCCGAATTATCTCTTCTTTTGCCCTTGTCTCTTCTATTATTCTCCGGAGACTGGGATTTTTTGTCTTCCTCGTCTTCGTGTTCTTTGTCTTCAATCTCTTCGTGTCCTCCTTCTATTCTCTCCTTCAATTTCTTCGCGTAAGCGTCATAATCATCCATTAAATTTCGAAGCGCAGTGACAGATTTTTCAACGATCTTTTCTTTCTCCTCCTGTAATATTGTTATATTAACACTCATAACTCATCACAAGCAATAACTTACAAGCATCATTTTCTTCGTGTCAGCAATTAACGTGTCAGTCCTTTCTTTCTGCTTCGCAGGCATCCAAAAAATATGCGGCTTTTCTCTAAAAAACAAAACCCGAATAAATACATTACCAATTCAAAGATATAAACTTCGTTTGAATGAAATTCCCAAGCGTCAAGAAGTGCTTTTCTGAAGACTTGAACTATTTATATCAAGAAGTATGGATTAGTACACGATTTATATAATTGAGAGGTTATTTACCATTCTTTCGTGGTCAGTTTTTAGCAAGTCTCGGTCAAGTTTAATTTTTTCTTCTAAGAATTGTTTTCTCTTTATCTGCGGAATTAGCACGAGTATTATTACAAATGCGCAATCAAGCTTTTCGATTTACCTCCAACTGAACTTTCTGTTCCTCTTTAAGCTTCTGTGATTCTTCTAATTCGTGCTCCTTGATTTTGTTAACAGCCGCGGTTTGCTTTTGAATCTACGCAATTCTTGAAAAAAACGCTCAGTTTCATTGATAATTACCACATTGCTTTGCTGCTCCAAGGTGTCTTTGGCTCTTTCGAGATGCTTTTTCATAAACCCAAACATATTTCGATTTCTGCCCATAAGATCCTTTGGGAGTTCACGAACAGGAGGCTTTTCAGGCTCGACAAACTCTCCCATTCGTTCCATTTTCTTCGGGTCTTTCTTAGTTTCGTGTTCATGCAATACAACAACCGCAGATCTTTTTTTCTATATTAGATCGAAATTACTCATGCAAATCCCTACCCAATTTTCTTCGCAGCGTAACCTGAGGAGCCGGTTGACGACTTGGATATTGCTGAATCTCTTCTCTAAAAGCAATTAAATCGGAGGGTTGCCATATGGGGAGTTATGCGGACAAGATAAACAGGAGAGAATGTCCATTTGGAGGGAAAATCAAAACAAAACCTGCACGCCAACGAAACGATTAACTGATGAACGAAGCTAGTATTTGTTTACATTTACTCCTATCTGTGGAGGTTCGTCGTCCGGATTTAGTTTTGTTCGTTTCTTTAAAGCAGGAGAGTCTTTCTCGTCTCTTTTGTCATGATCGCCTTCTTCCTTTTTGCTGTTGCCTTTCTGGAGTTTAACACTGTGGAATGTAGAGAATTGGGGTTTATTGCTGTGCTGGAAGGTTGATTGTGATTTACCCTGCATAATAAGCGGCTTTATCGATTTCCTCGAGATTTTTCATCAACTCTCTTCGTTTGTTCAGAAGAGTCTTTTTCCGGTTCTCGATGTCGTCGAGAACGAGCTTCACTTCTCCAATGTTTGATGAGAGGTTCACGTTTCCGGAAGTCATTTTCTCGAATAGGCAATTAATTATTTATCGAAATTTAAGCTGCAAGGAAATCTTTCAATTGTAGTAGGATTTCAAATCGTTAGGAAAAAGAATTTGAAAAACAGCTGCTAATGGCTATTTTTCTGACTTCAAGGTGTTGAAAATCGAAGAACGAGACGAAAATGAGCAGAAAATCACTTTGACAGATATCCGCAAATTATATTGCGAGTTATTGATGGTGATGAAACCGACAGAAACATGGTAATTGAATTGTGACTGCCAAATTGGTTGTTGCGATGGAACTTTTCTTCAGAAGCGACGCTTGATATTGAAATACTAAACAGCTTGTTGCATCAATAAAACTCTATTTTAATATTTCACCTTAAAATTTTTGGAAGTAGCTGACTGACAATACGAGGTTGTGTTGTCTCACCCAGAATCTGATACAGCAAAACGAATGAGAATTTGCAAAAGAAAATCATTATGCTCCACGAAAATAAATTTTTCCCTCCTGCTGAACTTTTTCTGTTATCCTTAAAATTTCAAATGGTCTTTGCAACGAAACAAAATTGTTGTGACTTCTGCGTCTTTTCCGTTTCGAAATTTTTCAAAATAATCGATGGAGTGGCTCCTCATTTTTCCGAACGAATTTTGCCGAGGTTTTCGAAACAGATCACACTTTGCGCAGGTCGTATTGAAGGAGAAGAAAGACATCCTTAAAATAAGTACAAACTTTCGCCTTCGTTCGTACTCGACACTGAAAATTTACAGATCAGTTTCGAGACGAACCTGTGCCAAATAGAGGTCTACTACTCAGTAATAGCACTTCGGAAAACCAAATTTTGGTGGAATTCTGTTGGAAAGATATTTAGATCCTTAGAAAAAAATTCTCTGACGGATTAAATACTATGATATCAATAAACCTATCATTATTTTTAGTATAAAATTTTGCTTCATTTCCCGACAATGGAAGGAGATATCAAAATCTTAGTTCCTCAATCCCAACAAGTCGCCGTAGGAGTCGATTTACACCCATCGAACGTTTCCAACCGTTTCATTGACCAAAACGAGGCTCAGAACCCTGAACTCCAAAAGAAATTCTACGAACCCATTGCTGATTTCATCGCTGGCAAAAAGTTAGAAAGAATGGTCCTCATCCAATCTAAAGTCAACGCGAACTCGGTCAATGCCAACCTCTCATACTTTGCAAGCAAAATCAACCTTTTCGAGAAAATGATCATTGAATTCAAAAGATTCTTGGAAGAAGTGAAGAAGAAACTGGAGGACAAATTCCCGTCAAGGAATCAGAGCGGAGTTGACCCCGAGTTCTTCAGAAAGACAGCTGATAGAACCGCGATCATGCAAGTTCAGAGGTCGAAACTGCTGAGCACGAAATTTAAAGATCAGAAATTGCTCACAGAATACACGCAGAACTACGTCCGTTTGGCAAATGAGCTTGAAACGTTGGAGAACTTTTTAAGCGTGAAAGATACAATCGAAGGCGGCCAAATCGAAGCGATGGAGACGCAACTAGCTAATCTCAAGAAAGCGCTTGAGAAAGACTTGCAGAGCACGCTTTACAAAGAAAAAAATGAGAAGCTGATCCTTAGAGACGAAAAATTTGATCTTAAAGCAGAGGATTTGCTGAGGATGTATAAGATTGAGAGCTTGTCAGAAATCAAGGTTGATACCCCAGTTATCACTGGAGACGTCAGAGCTGAAAATCAGGACCTTAAGCCGCTTCTTATAGCGCTGGATTCTGCTCAGAATACAGTTAATCTTGACTTGAGGTAAGAGTTGGAGTTCCTGAAAAAATTGTTATAATTGACTGTTTAAAGGCTGTCGAGAATGTCACATCAAGGATTGATGGATGTGGTGGTCAGACTGAACACTTTCAACACTTTTGAGAACGCTACTTATGCTTTCTCTTGGTATGTTTGTGAAAATTTTTCCTGAATAGCTGAGACTTGAACCAAAGGTGCGATAAACTGAACATTGAGATTATTCGAGTCTTGGGGTATCATCTCAGCAGACAGACAAAGCTAAATTGTTTGAAGCTGTCCTTCGAAGGGTAAAAGAAGTTTAGGAAGAGTCTAGTTTAATAATTTTGTTTCCAGAGCGGATCAGCTAACTGATGATGGGGTGCTAGAACTCGCAACGAATCTGATAGCCTGCAAAAAAATCGAGTGCCTTAATTTGGATTTCATCTGGTGAGAAACAAGTTTGTACTGGCCTTATATATTGATTTTTCAATTTAAAATAGCTGTAATTCAATCACACCGAAAGGTTTCGATATCATCCTCAAGCATCTCAATAAAATGCCTGGTCTCACTGCCTTGTCTCTGACGTTTAGAATGTGCAAAAACTTTGATAATGACGCAGCAGCGTCATTCGGGGAAATTCAGACCCTGACTAAAATTGAAGACCTGTCAATCGATGTTTCCGAGTAAATTCTACCAGCCTCTTCATTCGCATACTTACAATAATCGCCTTTCCTAGCTGCAAGCTTCTTGGTGATAAAGGCTTAACTGCTATTGGAACATTTATCGGAAAATCTCTCAGCCTATCAGCCTTCACACTTAACTTCAAAAAGTAGAAATATTTGATTCACACATGCGATTCCTAATCATACAAATAATTAGCTGCGCTCTTATTACAGACAAGGGTATCGCCAGCTTTGTAAAAGAAGTCGAGCCTGTTAAGAGTCTTAAAGAAATCCAACTGATCCTAGCAAAGTAGCTATCCATTTCTGATAGTATCTCACTAAATCTACTCTTCTAGTTGCTCTTCACTCACCAACGCTTCCATTCTGAGCCTCAGCCCGCTATTCGAGAGACACAAAGAGCTTCGCAAACTTATTTTGAATCTCAGAATGTGAAATTATATTTCACATAGGGCTTTTTCTCATACTGTTTAGGTGCAAAAAGATCGGTAACAAAGCCGTCATAGATCTGGCTCTGAAGCTGCCCGTAAATTTGACTGCATTTGCGATAAACTTCTATGGGTATCTCCCTCCCTCAACGACATTTTTCTATAATCTGCTGTGTAATAATAAGATGCTTAAATATTGATGAAGATGGCATCATGCAACTGATTAAATCAGTCGGAGGACTAATGAAGTTAAAGGGACTTGTTCTCAACTTCTCCGGGTAATTCCATTGATTGGTGCGTTGCTGTATCTCACTGATTTAACTCGTATAAAGACTTGAAAGCATGACCAATCAATGCGTTTATGAGTTCGCGAAAAAGTTCACCGGTCTGAAAGAGGTGAACAAGTTGAATTTAAATTTCGAAAGGTTAGTGCGCTATGCTATTTATCGATGAATGCAAGCTTTCATACTCTTTAGATGCGATCAAATCTCAGATTCTGGACTATTGGATCTCGCCGTAACCATCAGAGACTTCAAATTACTCGAAGAAGTCTCGCTTAATTTCCGATTGTACCTCTCTTATAGCTCTCCGATCATTAATGACCGTACTTAATCAGATGCAAGAAGGTCACTGACGACGGCGTTAAGCAAATCGCGTCAAAATTATGCGAGTTAAAAGACCAACGACTACTCAAAGTTATCAACTTAGACTTCACATTGTATTGCCTCTCCTCATTACAGTTATCTTACATCTCACCCTTAGCTGCAAGGAACTTACTAACCAAGGCGTTAGAGGCTGCGTGTCGCAAATCGGTCAGATAATCACGCTTGAAGAGCTCACGCTTAACTTCTCTGGGTATCTTTCTAAGGCTACAATCTTACTTATATTTAATAAGCTGCCCGAATCTTGACGATGAGGCAGTCATTTTCTCTGCCTTCTCGCTCTGCGAGCTGAAGAATTTGAAGAGCTTCGTTCTCAACTTCTCAGGGTATTTAAAAAAATATTCGGAATCTTTGAGGATAATGATTTAATCAGATGCAAGAACATAACTGATAAAGGAATACTTGATTTGACCTCTAGATTCGAGAAAAATATTTTGCAAAACCTCTACTTGAACTTTTCAGAGTAAGATTGGTTGATGTTAAAAGCCTTGTTTGTTTACATAAATCAATAGGTGTGAGAAGATAACTGAAAAAGGTAAGGCTGCTCTGAGTGCATTGCAGGACAAGATCGATAAGAAGAGATTGCGCTCTCCGAATGTAAGCAGCTTTGAAATTTAGAGAGTCGAAGGACTCTCTGAGTGGTTCTTTAGGGCTGCTCGGTGGCCGAGTAAGTGATTAAATCTAAAGAATTTTGCTAAGTACTATTAAGATAAGATATATATAAATATATATGAAAATTTGATTCCTTGTTGACTATAGAAAAGAGAATTCAAACAGAGTAATGAACATAAGGTCAATTATACTAATTACTAAAAAAACCACATTTTACAGATTGACAAATTAAGGCAAGTTGTGTATTTATAACTTAAGTATCGTTTGAATTTCTATTGCCATTGCTACTCACTCACAGAAATTGCTTGTATGACATTTGAAAGCATATCTTCAAGATGATATTTTTGGTCTATAATTTTTGTGAATACGGAGCGTTGCAATAAAACAATTTCTCTTCCTAACGTTCTTTTCTGAACAAATTATCGAGGACAAGTAGATCATACACACTAGAAAAGCCATTGGCCCCTCAAAAAACTGGGAAAATCCCCTCAATTCATAACTTTATCAAGCCACATCAAATTCTCATTCTCAAATAAAAAATTCATGATCAACCCTAAGCATTATTTAAAGAAAATTCTATTATAAAGAACTCCTTCCATTGCATCCAGTGCTTATTCCACTCACCATTCTGCCTAAAATCTGATAACTTTTGAATCATATTATTGCTCCAGTCTTCTGTAGGGTTACGGCGCCTCACCCTTCTTACACTACAAGATTGAATGGAGATTTGCTAATTTTTCACGACTTTACGTTATTGTCTAGATGATATTTCCCTGAGCAAATTTATCGAGCTTAATTAATCAAGCTCTGAGTGCTTTACCTTGGCTTGAATTATTTAATCGAAAGGAAAAAAATAATTAAAGGGGTTTTTATCCGGTTCTTTAATTAAGAACACTTTCCGCTATCGATTCGAGCGTTTGGGCATCCTTTAGAACTCAAGGCGCTGCTGCGAATTTATAAAAAAAAAATTAAAGCAGAGAAAACCCGGTTCCTTGTCAAATGGCTCGTACAAAGCAAACTGCAAGAAAGTCCACTGGTGCCAAGGCACCCAGGAAGCAGCTGGCCTCCAAGGCAGCCAGAAAGAGCGCACCAGCCACCGGTGGTGTGAAGAAACCTCACAGATATAAACCAGGTACCGTCGCTCTGAGAGAAATCAGAAAGTACCAAAAGTCTACTGACCTCCTCATCAGAAAACTACCCTTCCAGAGACTCGTGAGAGAGATCGCCCAAGAATTCCAGAAGGAGCTCAGATTCCAATCCTCAGCGGTCTTGGCTCTCCAAGAGGCTGCTGAAGCCTATCTTGTCGCTCTCTTCGAAGATACCAATCTCTGCGCCATCCACGCTAAGAGAGTCACTATCATGTCCAAGGATCTTGCCCTCGCTAGAAGAATCAGAGGAGAAAGATTCTAATTCTAATCGCCTGGAAACTAATTCTAATTGAAGAGACTCAAGTACCGAACTCCCACCAAACGACGACGTCCAACCACCCCTCTTAAGACCGTTGGATAGACTTTCCTTATAATCTCCTACTTCTTTACTGTTTTCCACCACTAACCAGTGTTTTTGATTGTAAGTCCTTCAAAAACTCTATAAATTTCCAGTAATTCATCAGATGGAGTAGGGAATATGTTTTTCATTGTGTTCATCATTTCTATAAGCTTATGAGATGAGTTTCTTCAAGAATCAATCTAATAACTCCCTTCAATTCAATAATCCAATGTATCAGCTTAGAAAGCACACTTTTTTAGTCATATCGCATATGAAATGCCTAGGAAAGATCCAAGATAAGTAAAAAAAAAAAACTTACCATAGAAGACGAGATGGCTTTAGATAGGCATCGATATCTCATTGAATCAGTTCAATTTCTTTTTAGCAGAATCTGATTTCTTTGTTTTTCATGCGTTTTGCTCACAATATTAATACTTTATCTAATGCACCCACAGGATGGATTTAGCAGCTGAGAGCTGGTTCCAATAACGATAAGAACGTCAGAGTTAAGTCCAAACTTCTTTAAATTATTTGTTAATTAAAGAATAAATAGGCTTTTACGGACAGTCTCAAGTTTTCACACATGTTCTCGGCGACTCAGAAAACATTGATCTTCTTACTCGTAGCAACAGCTATCATCTCCGCCATTGCTCCAGCAGGTGCTGTTACTTATATGTGGATATTCGGCGCAATTGTATTAGGAGTCCTTCTGATAGTTGGTAACGCCCTCTATTTTTCTCCCTTTTCTCTAATTTGCATGCAGATGTCATGTTCAACGGTGACGGAGAGTTCATTTATGAGCCAGATTTCAAGAATTGGAGCGCAAAAACCACAACTGAATACTAATGAAGCAGATGAATTACAAAACGCGACCCTCTTGCCATAATGAATAAATTAGAAGGGTGTATTGCCTTTGGCGAAAGGATTTATTGCTTGGCATATATAAATATTTCATATCGCAGGTAGTGAATTTGGACTCTGTTGCGCTTTCATTATTTGCATATTTGAAGTTGAATCTCATATCTGCAAAATCTTCCAAGTACAGAGGAAAAATATAAACTGCGGTTTTCTGCTTAGATTAGGTAGAAGATGACTTTATTTGGTCTTATCGAATTGAATTAGCCGAGTGTAAAGGTACTTGCAATTTCGCTGTAGATTGTATAGTAAAGCTGAAGATTAAAAGATAATTATTTTAGAAGAAGCTATAGAAAGAAGGTGAGGCAGCGCAGGTTTTAGAAGCGCTTTTGATTCTTCGGTCAGAGGGGTTTTTGCTTGCGAACCAAAATTGAAAATGAAGTTTGGAAGCTATAACATATTGCTCGGACTCTGAAGCATAGATAAAGCAAGATTAAATTTTATTCGAAACTTTGCCTAAAAGCCTTGGCCTTTTGGACAATTGATTTATGGACAGGTGATGAGTTGGGCAATTAATGGTTGTATATTTCAAATCATATCTTAGTAATTGTAGAAGCATTACGAAATGAGAGTTTTTTTGGTGATATTTTGACTCTTAATTCTCAAAAATACAGGCAATTTAGTGGACAAAATTTAGTTCGTGTGATATGGGGCGCTGATGGATGGCCTTTTGTGAGTTCGCCAAATAAAAATTCGCAAAAATTTTAAATTTGAACTAGCATTTTCGTTTTACTCGGCAACTGCTCCATGTATGAGGCAAAAGTTATCAGAGAGACTCGTATCGAAATCAGTTATTATCAAATCAACGAGTAATTCTCTCAGCCAAATTTTCGAACTTAACATTCAAAAATTCATATCTAAAATTTTTTTACTTTTTTAACGAAATTTTCCTGAAATATTGGCTAAATGCATTCATTATATCGACTCGTATCGCCTTTTGTCCATCGCAAATTTCTTTAGTGGAAACAGCCTGTGAAAGTCAAAGATACACTTAAATTTAAATTTTGGAGCTGGTAAAAAAAACTACACGAAACACAAATTCAAATTTAAATTTTTTGATCTTATAAGCAGCGAATATCCAAACTCAATAAACAATTTCCAAAAAATCCGAGACACTCTCTCGACACCCTGAGCACATCCAGTTCCAATGGAACAAGAAATCGCAGTCGAAAAGATCTACCAAAAGAAGACCCAGCTTGAGCACATCCTTCTCCGTCCTGACACCTACGTCGGATCCGTAGAAACGACCGATGCACAACTTTGGATCCTTGAGGACGGCTCAGAGCAATTCGTATCTAAGAAGATTGAATACGTCCCAGCCTTCTACAAGATCTTCGATGAGATCCTTGTGAACGCTGCCGATAACTACCAACGAGACAAATCAATGAATACTATCAAAGTGACCATTGACCCTGAAAACTGCTACGTTTCTGTCTGGAACAACGGTAAAGGAATTCCCGTTCAGATCCACCAAGAGCACGGGATCTACGTCCCAGAGATGATCTTTGGACACTTGCTTACCAGTAGCAACTACGATGACACGCAGAAGAAAGTTACTGGCGGACGTAACGGATACGGCGCGAAGCTTACGAATATCTTCTCAAAGAAATTCGTTGTCGAGACCGCGGATAACAGAAACAAGAAATACTTCAAAATGACCTGGCGAGATAACATGAGCAATTGCTCAGCACCTGAGATCAAAGAGCACAGAGGCACAGACTTCACCTGTGTGACTTTCTATCCAGACCTGAAGCGTTTCAATATGAGAGGCTTTGATGATGATATCGTCGCGCTTATGAGGAAAAGAGTCTATGATCTTGCCGGTGTTATTTCTCCAACTGTGAAGGTGTTTTTGAATGAGAAACAGATCGGAATCAAAGGATTCCAGAAGTACGTTGACTTGTACTTCCCCAAAAACGTCGAACATCCAGTAATTGTTGAGAAACAACCAGAAGGATCGCGCTGGGAGGTGATCGTCAGCATTTCTGACGGACAGTTCCAGCAGGTCTCTTTTGTGAACTCGATTTGTACATCCCGTGGAGGAACCCACGTAACGTATATCACTGAGCAAATCACCGATAAGCTCATTGAGACCATCAAGAAAAAACATAAAAACCTGAACATCAAGCCATTCCAAATCCGTAATCACCTGTGGGTCTTCATCAATTGCTTGATTGAAAACCCAGCATTCGATTCGCAGACCAAAGAAACCATGACACTGAAACAGTCGCAATTTGGTTCCAAATGCGAGCTGAGCGAGAAATTTTTGAAGGATATCCTCAAGAGCGGTGTCATAGACAGCATCGTGCTCCAGGCGCAGGCCAAGGAGACCCTTAAGCTCCAAAAGACTTTGAAAGCAGGAAAAAGTTCCAGATTGCTTGGAATAGCGAAACTCGACGATGCTAACGACGCCGGAACGAGACTTTCTGAGGGCTGTACGCTGATTCTTACTGAAGGAGATTCAGCCAAGTCGCTTGCTTGCGCTGGCATTGAGGTCGTCGGGCGAGACAAATACGGTGTTTTCCCACTCAGAGGAAAGTTTTTGAACGTCAGAGACACGAGTTCGAAGCAAATCATGGAGAACCAAGAAATCCAGAATCTGATCAAGATCATCGGACTTCAAGTGGGCAAAAAGTACGAGGATCTTCGCTCTCTTCGTTATGGCAGTATCATGATCATGGCGGATCAAGATCCTGATGGTTCGCACATCAAGGGACTTATTATCAACTTTATAAATCATTTCTGGCCGACGTTGTTCAAGCATCCAGGATTTTTGAAAGAGTTTATCACGCCGTTAATCAAAGCGACCAAAGGCAATCAAACAAAGATTTTCTTCTCGATGCATGAGTTTATGAACTGGAAAGAGAGCCCCGCGAATCAAGCCCACCTTTGGAAGATCAAGTACTACAAAGGTCTGGGTACCTCGACAGACACCGAGGCAAAAGAATACTTTGAGAATATCAATCGCCATCAAATCACGTTCAAGTACCAAGGACCATCCTGCGATGAGGCTGTCGACCTTGCTTTTAATAAAAAGAAAGCTGACGCGCGTAAAGACTGGCTTGCGAATTACTCTGCAGACGATCTGCCTGACAACACGCAAACCAGGCTCACCTACACCGACTTCGTCCATAAAGAGCTCATCCAATTCTCGTTTTACGATAACGCGCGTTCGATTCCCTCTGTCGCTGATGGATTCAAACCAGGTCAGAGAAAAGTGCTGTTCGCTTGCTTCAAGAGAAACTTGAAGGGCGAAATCAAGGTCGCTCAGCTCTCCGGTTATGTTGCCGAGCACTCAGCGTACCATCATGGTGAGCAATCGCTTGCTCAGACAATTATTGGCATGGCTCAAAACTTCGTCGGAGCGAACAACATCAACCTCTTGATGCCCAACGGTCAGTTCGGTTCACGAAACAACGGAGGAAAAGACGCGGCAAGTGCCAGATATCTGTTCACCAACCTCAACAAAGTCACGAGATTCCTCTTCCCCGAGCCTGATGACCACCTCCTGCATTACCTCGATGATGATGGACAGTTGGTCGAGCCAAAATGGTACATTCCAATCATTCCTATGGTCCTTGTCAACGGCGCGGAAGGTATCGGAACAGGCTGGAGCACAAGCATTCCTTGCTACAACCCTCGAGAGATCGTTGATAGCATCAGAGCGAAACTCAAAGGCGAAGATTTCAAGAATCTGGTGCCTTGGTTCAAGGGATTCACTGGCGATATCACCGAAGCATCCAAGAGCGGCTATAACATTGAGGGAAAAGTCAACATCATTGATGACGACACGATCGAAATCACTGAATTACCAATCGGAAAGTGGACCAAAGACTACAAGGCCTTTTTGGAATCCATGGTTAACCCTTCTGAAGGCGGAGAGCCCGAGATTGAAGATATTAGAGAGTACCATGCTAACAATAGAGTTCATTTCGTTGTGAAAATGGTAGAAGGAAAGCTCGCGCCTCTCGCGAACGCTCCTGGTGGTCTCATGAAGAAGTTCAAGCTTTCAACGACCATGCAGATCTCTAACATGGTCGCTTTTGATTTCGAAGGAAAGATTAAGAGATATGCCAGCACAACGCATATTCTGGAGGACTTCTATGACACGAGATTGAAGTATTACCAAAAGAGAAAGGACTATCTTGCTTCTCGCATCCAAAGAGACCTCGAAATATTGGATAATAAGAAGAGGTTCATTATAGAAGTCGTGACTAAACAAATCTTGATTATGAATGTCAAGAGAAAGGATATCATTGCTGAGTTGGTAAGACGCGGCTATAAGAAGCTCAGCGAGATGACAAAGATCAAATCGACCAAAAAGATCCAGGACACCGAGATCAGAGATCATGAAGAGCAGCAGCAGGATGCTGATGATCTCGAGAAAGACATCGAGAAAGACGTCGCTGCAAAGGAATACGACTACCTGTTGCGCATGCCTCTTTGGAGCTTGACTTACGAAAGAGTCGAGGCTATCAAGAAGGAATTCGAAAACAAAGTCGAAGAATTGGAAAGACTGCTTAAAACGAAAATTGAAGATATGTGGCTTGACGACTTGGATAACTTCCTTGTCGCTTTGGACGAATATGAGGATTGGGAAGAGAAAGCCCGTCTGAAGGGACCAAAAGCTAAGGAGGCGAAGATCTCGAGAAAGCAGACAAATTTGAAGATACGTTCAGCTGCTGAAGGAAATAGCGAGGACACCACTGCGAAGAAGCCAAGGGCGGCTTCTGGAGGCGCGAAGCGCTCGAAAAAAACTGAGAAAGCAGATAATGCGAGTGGCAGTGAAGATGAGTTCAAGCCAACTTCAAAGAAAAAGGCTACGAAGAAGGACTCGATGGAGATTGAAGGCGACGGTGAGAAGGCAAAGAAGCCAAAGAAAGAGAAAAAAGAGAAAAAAGAAAAAGACGACGCGGATCCAGCGCCAAAGAGGAAAAAGAAGGATATCGCTGATTTCTTCAAGCCGAAGACAGAGACCAAAGAGAACACTGAGTCCGAGAAAAAGACCTCTGAGCCTGAGAAAAAGACCACATTAAGTGAAAAGATAGAGGAGGTGAAGAGAGAGGAAAATACTAATCCAATCTTCAAATACTTGGATAACTTCCTGCAGAAACGAAGTCCAGGAAAAGCACAACCAAGCACTGGGCTGACATTCGAACAGCGGTTGAAGCAAAGGCTTATGACAGGTAACTTTCTTTGATTTAAGTAATTACTAAAACTTTGCGTTTATAGAGGGTCTCCCGAAAACATCAGAAAATGCCAACAAAGAGAACCTTCCATCTCTGATGATGAAGTCCAGTAACTCAGACACTAAGCAAGACGCTAAACTGAGCGAGCCTCCAAGGCTTAGAGTCTTAGGAGGAGACAAAAAGAGAGACAGAGATACCTTTGAAGCGGATTCTAAGCCCGCGAAGAGAATTTCAAAGAAGAAGAAAGTCGATAGCGACGATGATTTCAGCGATGATGATTCGCTGCTAGGAGAACTTTCTAGCATGAGAATGGAGGAAGAGCCTCGAGAAAAGAGAGCTACGAGGAACGTCAAGATTAATTTCATGAAGGACCTGTCGGATGGAGAAGGCAATGATGGAGTCCGATCTGCGGCGAAATCCGATGATAGCGAATTCGTTTTCTAAATGAAAGACCAACAAATCTGCAAAAACTTGGTATTGCAGATTTGGTATATAGTAGCTGTGTGCATATATTGCATTAATCTTTTAGTATATCGTAAGAGAGACGAATAATCCTGTGAGTGAATATGAGTTTTTATGTCAGTGTTTATCACAATTGCGTAACCCGTGAATAAAGAACACTAAATCTTTATACAAGCAAATCTGCATAGAATTTAATAGCATCTAAGAAATAAGTTTTTCGATATATTTGATGAGTGATCAGCTAAAGAAAAGTGCATTCTTAGAGGATTCTAAGAGTTAGATCATTGAGAGTTTGAAGCGTCTGCGTCTTTCTTCACGACGTATACAATTGTTGCTTGGTTATGCGGTTTCTTTTTATTTTGGGATCCCGTTGTGTTTTTATTCGAGCTTTCGGAGTTTGATCTGCTGGCTTCAGTCACTTTGCTAATTTTCTCGCTTTTTTGCTTGGGTTTCTCTGAAGCAGACTTCTCTGGGAGTTTTTGCTCGACTTTTGGCTCATAAGTGATAACGTACTGCTTGCTTTTGGATATTTCGACCTCCTCGTTTTCCTTTTTGACGTACATTACAGTCGATTTAGAAGCAGTTATTCGTTTCTGAGTAGTCTTCTGTTCGTTTTGACTGGACTGGACCTCTTTGTACTCAATTCTATAGCTACGCGTTGCTTTCGTTTCTTCGCCTCCAGAGCTCGGGATCGAAGGCTGCTTCTTGAAGTTAATCGGGGCGGAATCACTCAAGTACCCATGCCCGGCTTTAGTCTTGTGTTCTACTTGCTTCGGCGCGTCACTCTCGTCTTGTGACTGGCTGGAGTGAGAGGACAAGTCATTGAATTTTGGGATGTATCTCCTTCTGAAAGACCCGTCCCAGAATGAAAGGTCACTGCATTTCTTATCTCTTGGAATCACTGACTTCGACCACCTAGAGAGATCAAAATAAAGCGTTTAGAAGAGCCAATATAATACAATCATACTTTGTATTGTAAACAGAGCTAAAATTCACGATTGCGCCTCGGGCCCAACTGCAACGTCCTCCTAAGTTGGTCCCTCCGATGAATGGCTCGTCGAAAAGTACTTCCAGCTTTACCTCAAGGGCATTGTTTTCGTACTTGTTACCTAATATTCCCACGACAGTTCCTTGTGCTCCAAACGGCGGGTAATTGCTTCCTGTGCATTTCAGATTCACGACTCTATCGCCGACAAAATGCCATGGAGGTTGTTCGGCAAAGGTTGGAGGAATCCAATAGTCTTCGTAATAAGGATAGAGAAAATTGGGGTTATATGTCCCGTATTCGTACTGTTTTGGTGGAGGTTTCTTCCTCTCGCTTCTTTTCTCTGCGATAAACTTCTCGATAAGCTGGACTCCCTCTCTTGGAAGGACTTTCGAACTGTGGTTCGCTTGGATGAGATTCGCATTCTCAGCCTTCAATACCCAGATGTAGGTTTTCAGAAGGTCGAGATTTGGATCTTGGGAGCCTTTAAAAACGCCTCGAGCCTAATAGAGAAGTTAAGAACTACGATTTTCATAGGTCATTTTACAGTAAGAGGCTCTGGATTACGAGTCCGTAGTTGGTACTCGAGCGCGGACACAATTTGCTTGCAATTTTTTACATAGTCTTCCACAAGCGTCTTGGTCTCGGGAGAAAGGAAGAAATGTTTTGTGCTGCTTTCGCCCTTGGTCTTATTCTTTTCATCGAATCTGTTCCATTAAAATCATAAGAAATAATGGTCAGATTAAATTCCCTTACATAATTAGTTCAGGGACCAGCATATTGTATTTCGATTTGACCAAATTGAGTCCAACATCAAATTTTTCAGCGTAAATATTTTTCGAATTGACGGAATGATCCGATTTTATGATGACTGAGCCCAGGATCGAAAGGACTGTCTCAAAAGATATTCCCAAAGCATCTGCCACCTAATGTTGTTAGATTGCCTTCTGATCTCAAAAAGAAGAATTTATACATCTCGGACTCGCCAGTAAGACTGGTGAGATTCATAACTCATGGATATTTGCTTGACTGTTCTCGTAATATCCTCCCTCATGTAGTTATAGATCTTAACTTCGATGTCCAGCTGATTTGAATAGGACTTATAATAGTTCGTGACCAGAGCTGCTGAGCCAGCTGAAGGCCCTACGTTTATCACAACTGGTTTTCCTCGTGGGAATTCCTTGAAGATAAGCCCGTTAGCTCAGCAAAGAAATTTATTAATTACCTGTTCGATTCTCAGGTTTCTCGCTGTTATAGTGCTTCTGTATGTCGTTTCGAAGGTTTTTTCGATCAGAAAATGTAGCGGAACACAGTACGTTGCTGTCATTGGAACCAAACTTCCATCGAAATGCTTTCGGTGCTCGTAAGGATATTCAATGATTGCAAAATCGATTTCTGTTCCTTCCAAATAGAGTCCCTGCGAAAATTTAATATGCTTTGAGACAATGGAGCCATAATTAAATTTACATAGTCTTCGTAATAGAATGACCCATAGTCATTCAGAAACTCGGTGTAGAATTGAGTGTGCTGTTTTCGGTTGTATTCATACCGAAGCTCTTGCGCCGAAAAATTCGAAATCAACGCCGATGGCGTGACAATCGCGAGCAAATAGCACTCCCTCATCAAAGGGAGGCCGTAATAGAATGGTTTTCCTAGCAACTCTTTATACGTTTTCGGATCGTATTTGTTCTTTAGATTAAAGCAACATCGCTTGAACGGTATCCTTCTCTTCGTAAACACGCTCATTTTCACCGTTTTATGCAAATGGTGGTTGAGCGACGGGAAACTGGGATTCACCACTTCGTGATCTAACATAGCAGAGGTTAGTTACGCCGTATTGAAGGAGGAAAATTCTTACTTCTTTGACCGAGGTAGATGCGCTCTTCGCTAAACGGAATATCTGCTAATTCGAACAGAATCGTTTTAATGGTCACGGTGAAGCTCTCGAAGTAAGGAAGAGTGGATTGGACTGTTGTTGCTGTGGTTTTGTCATCCCATTCGTAGAGAATGTTAGGATAGTGTCGATTTCTGAATAACTCCTCTTTTGTATATGCACTTTTCTCGATTTTAAGGTATTCTTTGGTAAGAAGCTCCTCATCGACAAACGGAATAAGCGCGATGTATTCGCTCTCAAACGCGGCGCCGAAAGGGTCAACTGAAAAAGCTTTTGGGTAGTAAGGATACAGAGGGTTATTCGGATTTGACACTATATTTCTTAGAGGAGCTGGCAGTAAATGCGAGCTGTTCGTAGGTAGAATGAGCAAAAGCTGCTTGAACGGGTCGAACGGCTTCGATAAATCGAATTGAATCTTCTTATTATCTGTGCTTGGGAGCTGCAGATAGTCCAATAGGTTAGCAAGGTCAGAAACCAGCGGGGAGTAGTGGTATGGGAAGTACCAAGACCAGGAAGGACAGTTGGTGTAATAGTAACTCAAAACGAACTGCAGACCTTCCATGTATTTCGTTAGCAGATTCAATAGCTCTTTTCGGTTCGTATTGGCATCAAAGCCGAATTTTTCTTGATAGTAGTAGTTTCTCGCATCACTTCGGTTATCTTTGTAGAGCTTGATCAGACTCGTCATGAAATCAATGTCTTTCTCTAGCGCCATTGAAGATAGGAAAGTTTTCAAGACGCCAGAGCTCTGCACAAGATCCGTTTGCGTGGGACTCTCGGTCTGCTTTTCTTCTTCTTTGGCGAGTTCGGTTTTGGACTCTTCATCCGGTTGCTGTGGTTGCGGCTGCTGTTTCTCTCGGACGGTGTAGACTGGAACTGCCCCTTTTTTCTTTGTTTGCTTTTTGTGTGGCCCGGTTTTTTTAGCGAATATCGGCTGAGCTCCTTCATCATCGCTCTCTGCTCCCTCGTCTTCTTCTTCGTCCTCTTCTTCATCATATTGTTGCTCTATTTCAAGAAACTCTGCTTTCGCTCGCGATAACTCATCCATGGTCTCCTCATGCTCAAGTTCGTCGATATGATCCTCCCATTTCCTTGCCTGGTTGTTACTCGAGCGCAGCGCTATTTTCTGCTCGTGAAGCTTTTCATGGAACGACTCTAGCTCGAATTCAGCCATCGCTTTGAACAGTTTTGTTGCGCGGTGCCAGATAATAACTCCTTTTTCCACGATATAGTCACCGTTATCAACCATATTCTTTTTAAAAATTTCAATCACTTTGTCAAAGCTGCCTTTCTTCACATCCATGCAGAAAACGCGAGGCAAAAAGTCATTTCCAATGAAAAAGCAAAGGAAGATGAAATCATCGATGATCCTCTCAACGTCGAAGCGGTCGCCCATTTTATCCTTCAGCAACGAGTATTCGTACTGGATATATTCTCGAAGGACACCGATGTATAGGAAATCGTATTTGTTCTTAGCCACGCTGCGGCGTGTTGCCGTGCTTACTCTCGCTTTAAAACCTAACTCCTCTCGGAGGATCACCACGTTCGGCAAATGCGTGGAAAGCGCAAGCATGATTAAATCGGCATCAGGTCCATAGAAACAAATCGATCGATTTGGGTCGAAATCCTTTTCCTGGCATCTTCTTCGGATATATTCGATTATCTAGAGCATCGGATTAGTTACATCAATTGTTTTAAAGGATTTTACTTTATGCTCTCCTTCTCCTTCATTGTCGACTCCACTAAAGATGACTTTAAGCTAAATTAACAAACAATAAATAAGCCATTGCGATAGCGAGAGATAAGCGAACCTTTCTCCAGGCAGCATCTTCCATCATTTTCCGCTGGATAAAGAACTTGATCTGCTGGTTGAGCTCGATCATGAACTCCGTGCCTGGCGAAATCGAGTTGTTCTTAAAATGCTCTTCTTTTTCGAGTATCCCGCTTCGACGGAGCGCTTCATCCAACTCGTCGTATTTCTTCGCTGCTTTGAAGCGTCTAGAACGTTGCTGATTCATTTTCGCTCTCGGAGCAACGCCATCAAAACCGAGAAAAAGCAGCTTCCCTGGCTTCACTAGCTGTATGATTTCGTTGATGTAATTGAACACATTGATCCAAATCTCCTCAAACCTTGTGGAAGTTCAATTTAGCCTAGATCGAAAAAGGAATCGCTACTTTCTTCCTTTAAGCATGTCTTTAAATACGGAGGTGTCATCATTGACGCATTTGTAAATGATTCCATTCAAGTCGAGGTAAAGGTCATCTAAATACTATAAAGAGGTGGCTATAGAATAATAGCGTACCAATAATAGGAAGCGTTTTTTCATCATAGGCTGCTTTGATGAGTGGGTACCTAATGGGAAGGTGGAATAGTTAGAGGGCTTGAGAAGAGTGGTTACCTGCTGCAGAGCCAGCTGTAAAAGTTTGGAACTCCCATAAGTTTTTCGAGATATTGTTGGTAATATTGAACGAATTATTAATTAGAATTGATTGAAGCGCCTGTTTTGATCAGATTTGATTCCACACTGTCAAAAAAGTCAACTAAAAACGCCAAGATATCTTTAAGACGTCATCCGTTCTAGAGTGTTTTATGTTTTAGATTAATTTTCTAAGTTGCTATTGCTTATTTTTCCTTACTTAAGCTTCTTATATTTCTGCTTCTTCCCTACTTTTTATTGAATACTTATCTTTGAAATAATCATTAATATAAAGCACTAAGAAATGCCCATGACAAATAAGTCAGTCAAGGTTTAATAAACACAGATAGCCATTTAAAACATTTTCAACAGATAATTTCTTAATGAGGTTCCTGTAGCGGGACTGACACTAACAGGATTTTTTGAAATTTCATAGCTTTTGAGTGCTCATGCCCTCTTTTTGTCCAATCACGAAAAGCGTGCACGTTCCATCGAAACCGTTAGCAGCGAGAATCAGCTCTTTTCGCTGCGGATCATGCAGCATGACCGAAGCAGCAAGGTTTGGGAAATCAATCGCTACTGTAGGATTCTCACCTTTACCACTTGAAACCAAAAGCGACGACTCACTCTCATCACATGAAAGCGCAATGATCTTCTCCTCAGCACAAGCAGTGCAGATTTCTGTAAGATTCTGCTGCTTATGCGTCAATTTTCTTTTCAGAGCAAAGTTTTTAGCGTTCTGCCCTGCCCAGATACTCACAATGCCATCCGACCCCGCACTATAGAGCAAGTCTTTTTGTGGATGATAATCCAGAGACCAGATCGCTTTTCCTCTCGTATGTCCGGCTAGCTTTGCCCTGCAGGTCAGATCTATCAAACTATAAATCCAAATAGACCCATCGTTCGAATTGGCAACGGCAAGCGATTTGCTGTAGTTAATGTACTTAATCGCGAATATAGGAGCCCTGAAATTTTCTTGTATCACCTTGTTTGAGTCATCGAGCAGATTCCAGATATATATCGACGAAAATTCACCCGCGACGATGATCTTCTGGGACTCTTCCATCACTTCAACCGCGTACACAGCGCCTGGGTGCTGATACTCCTTGTAGACTTCAAGAGTCCTCTCATTCAGGTTCCAAAGCTTAACTGTCCTATCTGAAGAGCAGCTGACTAGTTTCTTTAGCATAGAGGAATAGATCAGCCGAATGATTTGTTGCTGATGACAAAGAAGCGACGTGTGGATGTGGTTCAACGTCGGCCATTCGAATAGCGCGATTTCAGTCATTCCGCCGAGCGCGAGCATCTTCTCCTCAGCAATAAAGCAAGCTCCCTTTAATATGCTTGAAAGCTCAATATTAACCGTTTTCGTGACCTCTAATGTCTCAGGATTCCAAAACAACGCGTCGTCTCTTTCGTCAATGGCCTCTAAGCTCTGCTGTTGGTCGGATTGAGTGACTGCGGAGAAAATATCGAAACTGAAGCGAGCGTTCGCGACTAAGGTGTCGATTTTTCGTTGAGTTTCACGAACAGCATTTAATTGTTCCTTATACTTTCTCTTTGCTTTCGTCGCAAAACTATTAAATTCCTTAATTTTCTGCAAGTAATTATCGAACTGGGGTCCAAACTGCTTATCTTTGAATTTCCCCAACGAGAGCTGCGGGGTCAGCGTGGTAATATCAACTTTCAACTGCTCGAAGCGCTGGTAATCACTTTCGGTGAGAGGCGTTTTGATGTTTCTGAGCATATTTGCGCGTAGGCCGGTGCGGAAATCGTTTAAAAAGCCAATCAATTCATTGATTTTGTTATCAATTGAACAGACTACGCTTTCAACGTCCTTCTTAAGGTTGGGCCAGGAGCAAAGTTCGGTGATCTCTTCGTAAGTTTTGAGGCAGTTTATCTCGAGTTCTCTAGTTTGGGAGTTGGTTCCTTCGACGTAAGTATTCGCATGCTCATTTCTGGAGTTCACAAGGGTTGAGCATTGTCTTGGTGCTAGTCTAGCGAAAGGACGTCTTTGGTCTTTGTTAACGAGAGCGACGCTGTCCGCTCTGGTCTTCGTTTTTGATAAGACCTCTTCCATGCCCGCAAAAATTTTGTGCTGATTTTCGATTATTTAAATTGTAATTTGAGACTTTAAGAGATCATTCGACGGAACGTTCACGATTAATTTCCTGATAAAATTAAAATCGAAGAGCTCTGGTTATTGGCTATCATGCTGGAGAAGAAAGACATGATTTGGAAATAGCGTAGCTCAAAAATGGAAGAAACATGATCAAATGTGCAATGTGCTGAGATTCGAACAGTGCTATGCAGATTATTAGAACAATTTTATTTATTTATTTTTTTAAACTAAAATCTAAAATATTCTTTAATTTTGTAAATTCTGGAAACAGAAGGATATCGAAGGATTGAGATCTCTCTCCTATAATTGGCTCAGTGCCCATAATTTTGGATCATAATTTCCGATGCAATACCCAGCGACTGAAACCAAAATAATGCATGATGAAGGTTATGTCCCTCTTTATAAACAACGATCTGAAAGAGTCAACCTACCTGGCCGGATTGTGACCTGATAATTCAATTCGAGAACATATTTGAGCTGGCTATCACTACAAGCATATTATTTTGGCCACGAAAAAGTTAGCACTCAACCTTCTCAAATCTCTCGGGGTATTATTCTTATAGAGAACTCAAGGAACCTCAAGACATATTGATAGTGTATTATCTAATGAAGCAACAGTCTAGAAGGTTTTCGGGTAATGCTATCTTTGTAGTGATAGTTTAGGGACTAAGAAACAGCCGAGTGTGATTCCTATTCCAGCGAATTGAAATTCTCTCATCACCGATTTTAAATCGCTAATAGCCTTATTGAATAGCTTAATCA